>Ga0209721_1000367_pt1 | contig 42017 bp, 34 predicted proteins | sample TshhotsprinmetaG_FD_184139 | JGI IMG/M metagenome (GOLD analysis project Ga0209721, IMG submission 184139) | Hot spring microbial communities from South Africa to study Microbial Dark Matter (Phase II) - Tshipise hot spring metaG (SPAdes)... | ecosystem: Environmental > Aquatic > Thermal springs...
AGGAGGTAAAAGCAATGAACGCAATCCAAACGACCGTACGAAGTGAGACGACTTATCGGCCCCATGTTCTTCTGGTGGAGGATGAATTAAACGTTGCAAAGGGACTTGAGATGGTGATGCGTGAAGAAGGCTATGAAGTGGATCTCGCTGAAACAGGGCATGACGCACTCGATAAGTTTAAGGCAACGGAGTTTGACCTCTTGGTGGCAGACCTTCGGTTGCCTGATATGGATGGGATGGAGGTCATCCAAGAGGTGCGGGAGAAGCGGCCAAGGACCAATGTGGTCATTATCACGGGTTACCCCTCTGTCGCTTCAGCAGTCCAGGCCGTAAAGATGGGGGTCTCGGACTACCTGCGCAAGCCCTTTACCGAAGATGAATTTAAAACAGCGGTAAAAGGTGCGCTGGAAAAGAAAGAGAGGGAGTCCATGGAAAAGCTCATCTCCGAGACGCATGAAGAGAGACTGATCCAGAAGGAAGAGGTCATCCGGGTTCTCGAAAGGGCCTATCATGACGGAGAGTTCTGGCGCGAATTGATGGAGAATGGTTCAGAAGCCCTGAAAGAATATCGGCTCACCCGTAAGGCAAAGGCTGCGATTCTTTCCGGTGATCTGGAGTGGATTCGGAAGAATATTGGGGAGTTGACCGAGGAACAACTGATGTTCATCTACAAGCGACTGGAGCGAGAAGCCTGGTAATCCTTCTTGATGGAGTGTCATTCTTGAAGGATAAAGATTGTTCTTAGGTTAAGGTAAAGGCAAAGACGCCAGTTTGGGCAAAGGTTATGGCTATTAATTTAAAGCCCATAGACCTTACGGATATAAGAGATAGGCATCCATGCCCTAGCCCAGAGACTTATTTTTCTGAATAAAGAGTTCGAGCGATTCATCCTAAGGAAGGGAGCATCTATGGAACAGGCCATTTGTGAGGATTTATCAATAGAAGGCAAGCTGGAGATCGAACATCTTATTCATGAGATGAGGAAAGAATTTAAGGGAAGGCCGAGTGAACTGATTCCCATGCTCCAGCGGGTTCAGAGGACGCTTGGCTTTTTACCGGAACAGGCTATGCTTGAGATCGCCCGTCTCACTGGACTTTCTGCCGCAAAGGTCTTTGGAACGGCGACCTTCTACGCCCAGTTCCGTTTTCAGCCCGTTGGAAAGTATATCATTCGGGTCTGTCGGGGAACAGCCTGCCATGTCAAAGGTTCGGATCGGCTTCTGGACACACTGGTGGATTATCTTAAGGTCGTCCCAGGGCAGATGACAGAGGATGGCCTTTTTACGATAGAGACGGTCGCCTGCTTTGGCTCCTGTGCTCTGGCACCGGTCATGGTGATCAACGATTCTGTCTACGGAAGCCTGAATCGGTCGAGGGCATTGAAGTTGATTGACGAGATCCGCTCAAGAGAGACTTAAATTGACTGATTTTTTAAATTTCATTGTAACGCAGCCCTTTAGGGTTGCTTCGAGAGGCCTACCTGCCTGTCCTGTAGGCGGGCAGGGCTAAAGACTTGCGCTATAAATTGCCCTTGGGGTGGTTTTAAAGATGAGATAACCTGAAGAGAGAAAGATTGAGGTGCGCTATGGATTTTTCATTGATCAAGCAGCGGGCTGAGAAAAACTGGAGAGCGCTCGAGAACCTAAAGCAGCCCCTCATCCAGATCGGTATGGGCACCTGCGGTAAAGCAGCCGGTGCGGATGAGGTCTTTGCAGCGGCCAAACAGACGCTCAAACAGATGAACCTTCTGGGTCGCATCCTCCAGGTCGGATGCATTGGCACCTGCTATCTTGAGCCGATTATGGCGGTCCGGAAACCAGGAGGACCTTTTATCTACTATGGAAACCTCACAGCCAAAAAGACCGAAGAGATTCTCCTTGCCTATCTTAAAGACGACGATCCAAAGCCAGAGTGGGCTGTCTGTTTCATTGGCGTTGGGCCTGTGGATGGGATCCCACACTTCGAGGATCTGCCCATGATCAAACCCCAGGTTCGGATTGCGCTTCGAAATTGCGGTATCATTGACCCGGAGAATATTGAACACTACATTGCCCGGGGCGGATACAGCGGGTTGGCGCAGGCGCTTCAGATGGCTCCGGAAGAGGTGATTCAAGAGATCAAGGATTCAGGCCTTCGTGGAAGAGGAGGTGCTGGTTTTCCTACGGGAATGAAGTGGGAATTCGCCAAAAAGGCGCCCGGCCGAACAAAGTATATCATCTGTAATGCGGACGAGGGAGACCCGGGTGCTTTTATGGATCGCTCCCTGCTCGAAGGAGATCCCCACTCTGTTCTTGAGGGAATGCTCATCGGAGCCTATGCGATCGGATGCAGCGAAGGTTACATCTATATCCGTGCCGAATATCCATTAGCCATTAAGCGGCTGGAGACAGCCCTGATCCAGATGGAAGAGGCCAATCTATTAGGTCGACATATCATGGGGAGTGGTTTCAGTTTTGAGATTCACATCAAAGAAGGGGCAGGAGCGTTTGTCTGTGGAGAGGAGACTGCCCTGATGGCTTCGATTGCCGGTGGCAGGGGCATGCCGCGATCAAGGCCTCCTTTTCCAGCGATTAAAGGACTCTGGGGAAATCCCACCAACATCAACAATGTGGAGACCTTTGCCAATGTCTCCGCCATTTTGGAAAAAGGAGCGAAGTGGTATGCCAGCTTTGGAACGGAGAAGAGCAAAGGGACAAAGACCTTTGCCCTGGCAGGAAAAGTGGAGCGAACCGGTCTCATCGAAGTTCCCATGGGGATTCGTCTCAAAGAGATCATCTATGAGATTGGTGGAGGTGTGGGAAAAGGGAAAAGAGTGAAGGCGGTTCAGACCGGTGGCCCCTCAGGAGGATGCATTCCGGCTGAGCTTTTCGACCTGCCCGTTGATTATGAGTCGCTCACAGCAGCGGGTTCCATCATGGGATCTGGTGGTATGGTGGTGATGGATGAGGAGACCTGTATGGTGGATATACCAAGGTATTTTCTCTCTTTCACGGCTAATGAGTCATGCGGAAAGTGTATCCCCTGCCGCCTTGGCACGCGACAGATGCTCGACATCCTCAATGAGATCTGCGAGGGAAAAGGAACGCCCGAAGATCTCGAGATTCTCAAGGAGGTAAGCGAGACCGTTCAAAAAGGTTCGCTCTGTGGTCTGGGTCAGACCGCTCCCAATCCGGTGCAAACGACCCTTCGTTACTTTCTCCCTGAGTACGAAGCCCATATCCTGAAGAAACGGTGTGAGGCAGGGGTATGTAAAGCCTTGTTCCATTACGAGATCGATCCCGAAATCTGCAATGGTTGTGGCGCCTGTGCGAAAAAGTGTTCGGTTGAAGCGATCACGGGAGAGAAGAAGAAACCCCATGCCATCGCACAAGATCGATGCACAAAATGTGGCGCCTGTTATGAGGCATGCAAATTTCACGCAATTCGTGTCTGTTAGGAAACTGTTTCATCATCATAGGCTAAAGGGGAGAGCGAGTCAGGTCCCAAAGATTTAGAATGCGGGTGTTTTAGATGATAGGGAATCGGAGCTTGTATCAAATCGAATGTTTTAATATGTTCGGAAAGCCTGAATCCGAACGGTTAAAGGTAACCGCTCTAAATCTCTTTCACCTGACCACTTCTCCCCTTTTTGAGAAAATAGTCTCTTCTGATTAAGACACATTAAGACACAGTCTCTAAGGCTAGGAAGAGAGGAAACCGATGAAGAAGATTAAGCTCACCATTGATGGTCAAGAAGTGGTTGTTGCAGAAGGCTCAACCGTTCTTGAGGCAATTCGAAAGACAGGCCGTTACGTGCCCACGCTCTGTTACGACCCTGCTCTTTTGCCCTTTGGGGCTTGCCGTTTATGCATCGTTGAGATCAAAGGAATGCGGGGGCTGCCCACCTCCTGCACCACGCCAGCCCAGGAGGGCATGGTGGTTAAGACAGAGACTGAGGAGATCAATAGGATGAGGCGGACGATGGTGGAGCTGATGATTGCCAATCATCCGTATGAATGCCTCCTCTGCAATAAGAGCGAAGAGTGCGAACTTCTTAAGGTGGCCCGATATGTGGGTGTGGATCAGAGATCGATTGAGCGGCTCAGGAGAACAGCACGGAAAAGACCACCGGATCGATCCAACCCTGCCTTTGATTTTGAGCCGGACAAGTGCATCCTCTGTGGAAAATGTGTACGAAGGTGCGATGAGATCGTTGGCGTTGGAGCCATCGATTTCTGCCAGCGGGGTTTTGAGACGATGATTCGCCCCTTTGGCAATAAACCCCTCGCTCAATCCATCTGCCAGAGTTGCGGCGAATGCGTGGAGCATTGTCCGACCGGAGCCCTGGTGCCCAAGCACCTTCTCGTACCTGAAAGAGAGATCGAAACGATCTGCCCCTACTGTGGGGTGGGTTGTTCCATCCATCTGGGAGTTCGAGCTGGCAGAATCGTCAGGGTGAGAGGCGACGAGAGGAGCCCTGTGAACAGGGGAGAACTCTGCGTGAAAGGACGTTATGGCCTTGACTTTGTTCATCATAAAGATCGGCTGACCCGGCCCTTAATACGGAGAGAAGGGGTTTCCAAAGATGTGAGCGGGGTTGATGTTGAGAAGGTCTTTCGTGAAGTGAGCTGGAACGAAGCGCTGGAGCGTATGGCAAAATCCATCTCTCAAACCCTCCGTCAAACAGGACCGGATTCCATCGGACTTCTCAGCTCAGCCAAGTGCACCAATGAGGAGAATTACGTCTTTCAGAAATTTGCAAGAGCGGTTATTGGCACGAACAATGTGGATCATTGCGCCCGTCTCTGCCATGCCTCTACCGTGGCAGCTGCTCTGGCCGCCTTTGGCGATGGAGCTATGAGCAATTCCATCTCGGATATTGATTACGCCGAACTATTTTTCGTCATCGGTTCAAATACAACGGAATGCCATCCCATCATTGGAAGGAAGATCAGACGGGCGGTCAAACATCGAGGAGCCAAGCTTATCGTGGCAGACCCACGGCGAATTGAGCTTTGCGATATCGCAGAGGTCCATCTCGACCATCTGCCCGGAACGGATGTGGCGCTTCTTAACGGAATGATGCACGAGATCCTTGCAGAGAACCTCTATGATCAAAGGTTTATTGCGGAGCGATGCGAAGAGTTTGAGCCTTTTGTCGAATCGCTGAAACCCTATGATCTTAAAACGGTCGAAACGCTAACAGGAGTTGCCAAAGGGAAGATCAGACAAGCGGCACTCCTTTTCGGAAGGGCGAAAAAGGCCATCGTCCTTTACGGCATGGGGATTACACAGCATACGACCGGAACAGATAATGTGAAGACGATTGCAAACCTTCTCATGCTCACCGGAAATTTGGGCAGAAAGGGAACGGGTTTTTCACCCCTTCGAGGACAGAACAATGTTCAGGGTGCCTGCGACATGGGTGCCTTACCTGTATTTTTCCCGGGATATCAGCGGGTGGACAATCCTCAAGTCAGAGAGAAATTTGAGAAAGCCTGGGGAAGGAGGTTGAGCGAAAAGCCCGGACTTACGATCACAGAGATGATACAAGCCTCTTACGATGGGAAGCTGAAAGCGCTCTATGTGATGGGAGAAAATCCCATGCTGAGCGAGCCCGATTTAGACCATGCCAGAGAGGCGTTGAGCAGGCTTGAGTTTCTCGTCGTGCAGGACATCTTTTTCACAGAGACGGCCCAGCTTGCGGATGTGATTCTGCCAGCAGCCAGTTTTGCAGAGAAAGATGGAACCTTCACCAATACCGAACGTCGTGTCCAGCGCGTTCGAAAAGCACTTGATCCACCGGGTGAGGCGAAGCTCGACTGGGAGATCATTGCCGAGATCTCCAAGCGGTTGGGATATCCCATGGACTACCGTTCGAGTGCAGAGATCATGGATGAGGTCTCGCGGCTTACTCCGATATATGGGGGGATCAAGCATGATCGTCTCAATCGGAGTGGACTCCAATGGCCCTGCTGGGACAAAAGACATCCCGGAACCCCTATTCTGCATAGAGGTCAATTCACGCGAGGTCGAGGCAGATTCCATATGGTCCATGATCGGCCACCTGCTGAACTTCCAACATCGGCTTATCCACTGCTGTTGACCACAGGGAGGATTCTTGAACATTGGCACACTGGAAGCATGAGCCACCGATCCCATGTTCTTGAAACACTGGTGCCGGAAAGCCAGGTTGAGATCCACCCTGAAGATGCAAGCCGACTTGGAATCGTAGAAGGTGATTTGGTCTCTCTCAGCTCTAGAAGGGGAGCGGTTCAGACCAAGGCCAAAAAGACCGATCGGGTCAGGCCAGGCCTGGCCTTCATGGCTTTTCATTGGAGAGAGGCTCCAGCAAACCGGCTCACCAATCCAGCCTTCGATCCCCAGGCCAAGATTCCCGAATTCAAAGTCTCTTCGATCAAAGCGATTCTGACCGTGCTCGAAAGGGCAGCAGAGGATAATAAGTTCCTCACTGCCCTGGCAGAAAATCCCGCAGGGGTGCTGGCCTCCTATGACCTCACCCCCGAACACCGGAAAGCCCTGGTGGAGGGAGATATCGCCTCCATTGAGAAATGGGTGGGTCCACTTGAAGAGCGGCTACAGGTCTGGCTCAAGACCCGTCTCAAACAGGAGAAGATTTCAGAAAGACAGGCTTCAACGATTTAGAAAATTCCAGCCCCTCTTTTCGTTTTGAACTGCCTATTAACCTGGGGAAAGGTTCTTGGTCCTATCCGAGTCTATCTTGCGAATCCTTCTCCAAGGTATTATCCTTCCTTACCCAATATTGATGAATATTGAAAACCGGGAAGAAGAGGTAGATTGGTGTTGTTTTCGGATGAGTTCTCTAATGCGGAGGGAAGGTTGAAAGGATGAAGAGGTTCTTAGAAAACGATCGTCTATTCTATGGGTGGTATATTGTTGTTGCTTCATTCATCATTCTCTTTTTCAACGCCGGCGCCCGGTATGCTTTCGGGGTCATGTTCAAACCCATGCTCGAAGAATTTGGATGGAGCCGGGGGGCGGTCTCCCTTGTCTTCTTCGTGAACATGGTTGTTTTTGCCTTCGCCCTCATCCTTACTGGAAGACTCTATGATCGTTATGGTCCCAAATGGGTGATCATCGCCTCGTCCCTCTTTATATCGGCCGGATTTGCATTGACATCAACCATCCAATCCATCAGCCAGTTCTTCCTCTCTTACGGAGTGTTAGCCGCCATCGGTATAGCGGGCACAGCGGTTCCCTTTATTGCCACAGTCACGAGCAAGTGGTTTGAAAAAAAGCGCGGCCTGGCCATCAGCCTGGCCCTATCTGGAAATTCGTTCGGCCATTTTGCGCTTGTACCGCTCTTCAGCCTCTTTACTTTGAGTTACGGATGGAGGGCATTGTACCTCTCCATTGGCATCGTCATCCTGATCGTCAATATTTTAATCGCTTTCTTTGTGATCAGGGGAGATCCCCATCACCTTGGGCTGAAACCTTTGGGACAGGAAGGTGAGAAGATCGGAAAAACGGAGACAAAAGGGAACCCTTTCTTTCTAGTGACCGAGGAGGATTTCGGTTTGAAGCAGACGATGAAGACCCGCTCCTACTGGCTCTTTGTGGTGATCATGTTCATCTGCGGAGGAGGCGATTATTTTGCCACCACCCACCTGATCCCCCTGGCAACGGATTATGGTGTCTCGCCGCAGACAGCAGGAAATATGTTGGGCTGGTATGGGTTGATGAGCTTGGCAGGGGTTCTGGTGGCAGGGCCTGTGGCTGACCGGATAGGCAATAAGATCCCTATTGTCCTGACATTCGTACTCTGTTTCTTTCTCTACCTGCTGGTGCTTCAGTTTAAGACACTCCCTTCCCTTTACCTATTTGCCTGGCTCTTCGGCTTCACCCATCTGATCACTGCCCCACTGACTCCCATGCTGATTGGGAAACTTTATGGAGTGAGATCCATCGGCGTTCTTACCGGTTTTGTGAACACCATCCATTTCTTGGGTGGAGGATTCTGGGCCTACATCGGTGGAGTCATCTTTGATGAGACCGGAAGCTACCAGCTGGCCTTCCTCCTCCTGGCTGGGGCGGCGGCAGTGGCTGTTTTGTGCGGCTTAGGAATCATGGAAAGAAGGCATCATCGATACCCAAGGAGTTGATTAAGCCCCACGTGTCTGACCGCTTTCGTCTCGAACACTTACAGAATGGATAACTTCTCACCCTCATCATTGAACCTCGGTCAAGACTCTGTTACGATTCCTTTCGTTCATTGTGAAAAAGGGATTCATTTAACTTCTTTTGAAGGATATGCTATGAGCCAGATACATGTTCAGAAGATTGCGCAGGAACTCCGTCTCACCCCACAACAGGTCCAGGCTACCGCTGAACTTTTGGATGAGGGGGCAACCATTCCCTTTATTGCCCGATACCGAAAAGAGGCCACCGGTTCTCTGGATGAGGTTGCCATCACAGCGATTCGAGATCGGCTGAATCAACTTGCTGAATTAGATAAGCGTCGAGAAGCGATTCTTAAATCTCTTGAGGAGCGGGGACAGCTCCCGGATGGGTTAAAGGAGAAGATCCTTGCGGCTGAGACCATGGTTGTCCTCGAAGATCTCTATCTGCCTTACCGGCCGAAACGGAGGACCCGGGCAACCGTTGCCAGAGAAAAGGGACTCGAACCCTTAGCCCAGCGCCTTTTTGAACAGGAGGAGATGGATCCGATGGCTGAAGCATTGGCTTTCGTTGATCCTGAGAAGAGGGTTGAATCTGCCGATGACGCTCTTGCAGGAGCACGAGACATCATTGCAGAGTGGGTCAATGAAGATCAGACTGCCCGTGCCAGGATGCGCGATTTCTATTTTTTGAAGGCCGTTTTTAAATCAAAGGTGATTCCTGAGAAAATGGCTGAAGGGATTAAGTATAAAGATTATTTCGACTGGGAAGAACCGGTTAGCACTGCGCCCTCTCATAGGGTTCTTGCCATGAGGCGAGGAGACAAGGAGGGGTTTCTTACCTTAAGGGTTTTACCTCCCGAAGAGGAAGCCTTAAGCATTCTCGAAACCCTTTTTGTCAAAGGGGAAGGACCTCCATCAGAACAGGTTAAGATGGCTGTGCATGACAGTTATAAAAGACTTCTTTCTTCTTCGATGGAGACAGAGATACGGCTGGCAACTAAGAAGCGGGCAGATGAGGAGGCCATCAAGGTCTTTGCGGAAAACCTCCGACAACTACTTCTTGCTCCGCCCCTTGGCCAGAAGAATGTGCTTGCCATCGATCCTGGTTTTCGGACCGGGTGTAAAGTGGTCTGCCTCGATCGCCAGGGCAAACTTCTGCATCACGAAATCATCTATCCCCTCCAGTCTGAATCGGCTGCCATAGAGGCCGGTTCAAAGATCCGAGAGATATGTGAACGTTTTAGCATAGAGGCCATTGCCGTTGGGAATGGGACAGGTGGAAGGGAGACAGAGGCCTTTATCAGGAGCCTTAATCTCTCTAAGGAGATACAATTAGTGATGGTCAACGAGAGTGGAGCCTCCGTTTATTCAGCTTCTGAAGCAGCCAGGGAGGAATTCCCTGATCAGGATGTAACCGTGCGCGGAGCTGTTTCCATTGGACGAAGGCTGATGGACCCGTTGGCAGAACTGGTTAAGATTGATCCAAAGTCAATCGGCGTTGGCCAATATCAACACGATGTGGATCAGGGTGCGTTAAAAAACAGTCTCGACGACATCGTGATAAGCTGTGTGAACCATGTGGGTGTTGAGGTCAATACGGCAAGCAAACAGCTTCTGAGCTATGTTTCGGGCTTAGGACCTCAGCTTGCCAGAGGGATTGTGGAGTACCGGAACCAGCATGGACCATTTCGATCGAGGGAAGCATTGAAACAGGTCCCTCGCTTGGGACCTAAGGCCTTTGAACAGGCGGCTGGATTTTTACGTATCCGGGACGGAGAAAACCCGCTCGATCGAAGCGCTGTCCATCCAGAGAGCTATCCCATTGTGGATGCCATGGCCAGGGATCTGGGCTGCACAGTTCTGGATCTGATGCGTGAGGAGAAGCTTCGGGAGAGAATCGATCTGAAACAGTACGTCTCCGATAAGGTGGGGCTTCCCACGCTGAGCGATATTCTGTCGGAGCTCGCCAAGCCTGGCCGCGATCCTCGTGAGCAGTTCGAAACCTTCCATTTTGCCGATGGGGTTGAAAAAATCGAGGATGTCAGGCCTGGAATGAAGCTTCCAGGAATTGTGACAAATATTACGGCCTTTGGCGTCTTCGTTGACATTGGCGTTCATCAAGATGGGCTGGTGCATATCAGTGAACTTTCGAACCGGTTTATAAAAAATCCAGCAGAGGTCGTGAAGGTTCATCAAAAGGTATGGGTGACGGTATTGGAAGTGGACCTCGAGAGGAGACGGATTTCCCTTTCCATGAAGGGTAGTCAGCCTGTTTCCGATGGGGCTTCAAAAGGGAAGGAGAAAAGGAAGGAAGAGAAGAGACAGGAGATCCGGCCAAAGCAGAAGAATACGTTCACCAATAATCCATTTGCCGAGGCCTTCAGAAACAGAAGGCCATAACTTTATCCACCTTCGCAGAAGACCAAGGGCTTCGCTCGTGGGGATCCATACAACAATCGATTGGTTATATTTTCATTGACCAAATTTCTTAAGAGGTGAAGGAGTACTCATTGATGAAACGGGAAGCGAACCCTCCAGAAGTGATCGAAAAGAAATGTATTGGCTGTAAACGGTGTGTGGCGGTTTGCCCGAGCTTCGTGCTTGAGATGGCTGAGGAGATGGCCAAGGTTGTTCGAGGAGCATGGTGCATTGGTTGTGGTCATTGCGCTGCTGTCTGTCCAAGCGAAGCCATACTCTATCAAGGGATGCTCCAGGAAAAACATCCTAAGGGAGGGGAAACTCCGGCTGTTTCACCGGAGGAGTTGGAGCTTCTCTTACGCGAGAGGCGTTCGGTGCGAAGATACACCTCTGAGCCGGTTCCGGAGCAGACTTTGAAAAAAATCCTTGATGCTGGAAGATATGGACCAACAGGTACAAACAGCCAGAATGTCCATTATATTGTGCTGAGATCACCAGATCAGATTGAAACTTTAAGACAGATGACCATCCGATTTTATGAGAAGCTCTTTTCAAGAGTGGAGGGAGGGTTTAGCCGTTTTTTACTTTCTCTGGTTGCAGGAAAGAAGACGGTCGAATATTTGAAGGATTCTCTTCCGAAAATGAGGGTTGCCCGTGAGGCTTTTAATCGGGGAGAGGATCGCCTCTTCTATCATGCGCCGGTTGTGATGATCACCCATGCCGAATCCTGGGACAGCTCTTCAGCCTTTAATTGTTCGGTGGCTCTGTATCACTGTTCTTTAATGGCACATAGTTTAGGATTTGGGTGCTGTTTTAATGGGTTTCTGGTCAATGCAGTAAACCATGGACCAAAGATCAAACGCTGGCTGGGTATTCCAGCAGATCATCGGTGCTACTCAGCGATGGGGCTTGGCTACCCAGACGTCAAATATCCGAACCTTGTTCAACGCCAACCCCCTAAGGTGAGGTGGCGATAGTTATTTTAAAAAGTGAAGCCGAAGGTCAAAAGGTGAAGGTAAAGAGGCCAGTTTAGTTATAATGGATTGGGTGGTTGGTCTTTCCGCCATAGGCGGATCCACCCCGGGCGGAAACAATTTCCCTTACCCATTTACTTTGCCCAAACCGGCATCCTCACCCTTACCTTAGCCTTGACCAAATAACAGTTTTCATCCCTCTAAAGGATTACTGATAAAAGCAGGAGGTATCACTCAAGATGGCGGATGAATCACAAAAGATCATTTACACTATGATGAGGGTGAACAAGTACTACGATAAAAAGCCAGTCTTGAAAGATATCTCCCTCTCCTATTTTTACGGTGCCAAGATCGGTGTCATTGGCCTGAATGGATCAGGAAAAAGTTCTTTACTTCGAATCATCGCAGGCGAAGATAAAGAGTTCAATGGGCAGACGATCCTGACGCCGGGTTACACGATCGGTTTTCTCGAACAGGAACCAAAGCTTGATGAGACCAAAACCGTGCGCGAAATCGTCGAGGAAGGAGTCCAGGAGACGGTTGATCTACTGAATGAATTTAACCGGATCAGCGAGAAGTTTTCAGAACCTCTCTCAGATGAAGAGATGAACCGTCTGATCGAACGACAGGGCGAGGTGCAGGAGAAACTGGATGCGCTCAATGCCTGGGATCTTGATTCACGCCTTGAGATGGCGATGGATGCGCTTCGCTGTCCTCCAGGAGAGATGCCTGTGAAAATCCTTTCGGGTGGCGAAAGAAGGCGCGTGGCACTTTGCAGGCTTCTACTCCGAAGGCCGGACATTTTACTTCTGGATGAACCAACCAACCATCTCGATGCCGAGACCGTGGCCTGGCTTGAGCAGCATTTAAAACGGTATTCTGGTACGGTCATTGCGGTGACCCATGATCGCTACTTTCTGGACAATGTGGCAGGATGGATTCTGGAACTGGATCGGGGAGAAGGCATTCCATGGAAAGGGAACTATTCTTCATGGCTTGAACAGAAGGAGAATCGTTTGAGGCAGGAGGAGAAGACAGAGAGTGAGCGTCAGAAGACGCTTCAGAGGGAACTGGAGTGGATTCGAATGACGCCAAAGGGGAGGCGGGCCAAGTCAAAAGCACGAATCGCTTCCTATGAGGCCCTGCTTGGAAAAGAGAGTGAGAGATTGGCTAAGGAGCTCGAAATCTACATCCCACCAGGCCCCCGGCTTGGAGAGGTTGTGATCGAGTGCCGAAATGTTACTAAAACCTATGGAGATAGGATTCTGATGGAGAATCTGACCTTTTCAGTGCCTCCGGGCGGGATCGTCGGAATCATCGGTCCCAATGGCGCAGGCAAGACCACACTCCTTCGACTTATCACGGGCCAGGAAGAACCTGACTCTGGAACCATACGGGTTGGGGAGACGGTGAAAATGGCCTATGTGGATCAGAGCCGAGATATTCTCGACCCGGAACAGACGATCTGGGAGGTGATTTCAGAGAAGAAGGATACCATTCAGCTTGGAAACCGACAGATCAATTCACGAGCCTATGTCGCCCGGTTCAACTTCTCGGGTACGGATCAACAGAAGAGGGTGGGCATGTTATCTGGCGGAGAGCGTAACCGTGTCCACCTCGCACGAATGCTCAAAGAGGGAGCGAACGTTCTTCTGCTTGACGAACCGACGAATGATCTCGATGTGAACACGCTTCGGGCGCTGGAGCAGGCCCTGGAGAATTTTGGTGGCACGGTCGTCGTAGTCAGTCATGACCGCTGGTTTCTCGATCGGATCGCTACCCATATTTTAGCGTTTGAGGGTGAGAGCAAGGTGGTCTGGTTCGAAGGGAATTATTCAGACTATGAAACAGACCGGAAGCGTCGCCTTGGAGCGGAGGCAGATCAGCCGCATCGGATCAAGTATCGCCAGCTCACAAGGTCATAGATTCTGGAAAGGAGGTATGGAGATGGCACTCAAAAAAGGGGAAGAGTATATCGCTTCGCTCAAGTCTCTGGGCTTAGAGGCCAATGTGATGGGCAAGAGAGAGCAAGATCTACCAGAGCATCCTTTGATCTCGCCATCGGTTCGCGCCGTGGCTGCCACTTTCGATTGCGCCCATCGTGATGAGACACGATCTCTTTTCCGAACGTGTTCCTCTTTAAATGGGGAGGAGATCAATCGTTTTACCCATCTCCATCAGAGTGCGGAGGACTTGGTGAAGAAGGTGATGATGCAGAGGCATTGCGGAAATCTGACAGGATGTTGTTTCCAGCGGTGCGTAGGTTTAGATGCGGCCAATGCGGTCTTCAGTGTCACCTACGAATGTGATCAGGAACATGGCACGAATTACCATCCACGTTTCAGGAAATATTGGTCCCGGATTCAGCAGGAAGATCTGGTGGTGGATGGGGCCATGACCGATCCAAAGGGCGATCGGGCGAAACGACCCAAGGACCAATCCGATCCGGATCTATTTCTGCGAGTGGTGGAGCGAAAGCGAGATGGCGTGGTGGTGCGCGGGGCCAAGCTTCACCAAACGGGTATGGTTAACTCCCATGAGATGATTGTCATGCCTACGACCAACCTGACTTTGGAAGAGAAGGATTGGGCCATCTGTTTTGCGCTTCCAACGAATACGAGAGGCGTTAAGTATATTTATGGAAGACAAGCCAGTGATACCCGAAAGCTGGAAGGTCTGGGATCATTTGATGCAGGGAATCCAACCTTCGGTGGTCAGGAGGTGATGGCAGTCTTTGAGGATGTCTTTGTTCCCGAAGAGCGCATCTTTCTCAATGGAGAAGTCGGTCTATCCGGAAGGCTGGTGGAGCGATTTGCCGCTTATCACCGCCAGAGTTATGGGGGATGTAAGGTAGGCGTGGGTGATGTCCTCATCGGAGCAACCGCTCTGATCGCCCGGATGAATGGAGTTGAGCATGCCTTCCACATTCGAGATAAGATCGTCGAAATGATTCATCTTAATGAAACCATGTTTGCTTGCGGCATTGCCTGCTCAGCCTTAGGACATCCTACGAAGGCCGGGAACTATGAGGTGGATCTGCTCTTGGCCAATGTCTGCAAACTTAACGTGACCCGCTTTCCTTTCGAATTGGCGCGCCTGGCCACCGATATTGCTGGAGGATTGATCGGGACATTGCCATCTTCCAAAGAGATGGAAGACCCCGTGACAGAGCCTTACATTAAGAAGTATTTGGCTGCCGCCCAAGGTGTTGCTGTGGTTGACCGGATCAAGGTCTTACGTTTGATTGAAAATTTGGTGGCAGGTGCGGGTGCGGTTGCCTATCTGATTGAGTCGATGCATGGGGCGGGCTCGCCCATGGCACAACGCATCATGATTGGCCGCCAAGGAGAGATCGAAGCAAAAATCAACCGGGTCAAGGGACTTCTCAATATCAGTTAAAGAGAATTTCAATTGTATTGATTGGAGATGGGGTGTGAGCTAAAGCGTCTTTTCTGAGAAAAACGGAGCGTGATTCGAGGTGAAGACAGGTGGGTCTCTCCTCAGAATGGGGGTAATGGCGGGATGTCGTCTAAATTCTTTATCAAGGAATTGCCGGACCAATGGACGGCTCCACCCCTTCGGATGATCAAAACCTGTATAAAGCGAAAGATCTCCTTCATAAAAGGCCCTTGTCTCTATCTGTTCGACTTCCGGCCCATAGATTGGCATATTGAAGATGGAAAGGTTCAAAAAATCAATGCTCTCATGGTGTTTCACCACAAACTCCAGCGTTCTTCTTGCTTCTGGCAACCCTTCGGATGGAGTTCCAAAAAGAAGATAGAGATAGGTGGCAATCCCTGCCTTTTTTAGATTCTTCAAAGTGAGTGAAGCCTCTTCAAGTTGGATTCCCTTTTGTAAGGCATCGAGAACGGTCTGATCTCCTGATTCTAAGCCAAGCTGTAGCATCACACATCCTGATTGTTTTAAGGCATGACAGAATTCGAGGTCTGTCAGGTGGCGGGTGATTCTGGCAAAGCCATACCAAGGGATTCCCAAGGGATGTAGGGAAATGGTTCTCATCAGTGACGGAGAGATCGCATTGTCTAAGAGATGGATGAGGACCGGCTGATGCTTATGGATGAGAGCGAGAAGATCATCCATCACCTTTTCTTCAGGGATGGGATGATATGGGTTTCCCTCAGCCCTCTCCGGGCAGAATAGACATCGGTTCCAGTAACAGCCGCTTGAAGCACTGTATGGGAGAATCAGTCCAGGAGCGAAATAATCCTTCAAGGGAAACGGGTCATAAAGAGGCCTGTAATGGATATTTCCGGTCCCCTTGATATTGAGGAGTGAAAGCAGGAGAACTTCACCGGGACCTGCCACAAGATGTTCAACCCAATCTTGAAAAGGATTTTTCCAATTCGGGTTCCTCATCCAGGAAGTCACAAGCCCTCCGCCCAAAATGATTTTTACTCCGGGGTAATTCCTTTTAAGAAAGCCAATCATGGCAAAAGTGGTCAGTGCCTGACTTGAATAGTTAAGCGAAAAGCCGAGCAGGGATGGCATGGACTTTTTAAAAAGGCCAGCAAGCCTTTTTTTAAAATAGGGATAGAAGGGATTCTCCTCGAAATGTTTTGCCGTCTGTATGAGGTCTCTGCTCCTTGTCGGAGTGAGCATTTCATGTTCGTAATTTACCAGACTCAAGCGGACGCCATTGGAAATGCCGGATATCTTAAGAAGTCGATTCAGATCGTTGATGGCTCGGCGATATTGACCCTCTTTTTTATAAGCCTCTCCATCTCTTAAGGAATTGAGATGGCGGAGAAGATGACGAAATGCCCGTAAGGTCCAGGTGTCCGCTGAGCAGGGTTGAGAATTAAGGAGATCGAGGAGACCTTCTAAATTTGCCTCCAGAACAGTGAAGTGGATTCCATAGTGATTGAGGGCGCCACAAATTCTGGCAATCCCTGCCGGAGGTTCACAAGGTCTTACCACAGGAGGGTGGATGAGGAGCATGTCTTAACGTTGGATATAAATATATGGTTAAGGTTAGGACGCCGGTTTGGTCTATAGGTAAAGGTAACGGCTTTCAATCATTAGCCCTAACCCATTTACCTTTGGCCAAACTGGCTTCTTAGCCCTGACCTCTTAACCTTTTACCTGTAAAGTAATTTTCTCTACTGGACGAGACTTCTCATCACTTTCATATTTTTCAAATCTTCAACGGTGTCTTTTCTTGGAGTCTCCATAATTCCGGGCAGGTGGTTCAAGAGAGGGTGGTTAATCAAGTATCGGAATCCCTCCAATCCAATATAGCCTTCGCCGATGTGCCAGTGTCGGTCTTTTTTCGAACCGAGGGGAGTCTTTGAATCGTTCAGATGAAGGAGGTGGAGTTTTTTCAGACCGATCATCCGATCGAAGGATTCGAGTGTGCTCTCGATTCCATCTCTGTTCGAAAGATCGTAGCCTGCTTCAAAGGCATGGGCTGTATCAAAACAGATTCCAATCCGGTCTCTTTCTCCAACCCTTTCAATGATCTTTGCGATCTGATTCAATTCATAACCGATCTCAGTCCCTTGGCCAGCAGTATTTTCGAGAAGAAGAACGATAGAATTCTTCATCCGATCGAATACCTGATTGATGGCCCATGCCACAGACTCAATGGCTTCATCCTCTGAAGACTCCATCCGGTGACCGATATGGATGATGAGATAGGTAGCTCCCAGTAGCTCTGCACGTTCGAGGTCAATGACGATTGAATCGATGGAGCGGTTATAGAATTTTGAATTCTTTGAGGCGATATTGGGAAGATAGGGAAGATGGAGAAAGAGAGGAGAAAGGTTGGAGGATTGAATCGATTGCCGGAATCTTTCCGCTTCTTCCTGATCGAGAGAATCGTATTTCCAACCTCTTGGATTTCTGGAGAAGAATTGAATGGTCTCACAACCCCGAAATTGGGCCTTTTCAACGACCCTTAAGAATCCTTCGGAAATGGAGATATGGAATCCGAATCGCATCTTAGACACCCTTTTATAAGGAATCAGATAAGCTTAAATTAAGGATATTTAAAAAAGCAATTTTTTTCAAGATCTAAAAGCGAAGACCCTATAGACTCCTTTTGGCTTATTCATTTCACAAATTATCTTTTGTTTTCAATAAGTTATTAAGTTTAGAAATAGTTCAAAAATCGCTCTCATCTAATGTCCATAGCTTTTTTAAAAAATCTCATTTTTTTACTTGACAAATTTAACTGGTTGTTCTATTGAATATGGGCTAATTAAATATTTCACAAAGTCTTTTGAATAAAAATAGCAACGAGATGATGCCTGAAGCGGCATTTCATTTTTAGAGGAGAAGATCGCAATGAGAGTTACAATCAATGGCAGAGCTATTGAGGCGGAGGAGGGAGCTACAATACTGAGCATTGCTCAGCAGAACGGTTTCCGAATACCAACGCTGTGCCACATGGAGAGCCTTATTCCCACAGGTTTCTGCAGGATGTGTGTGGTTGAGGTTAAAGATCTCGAAAACCCTGTCACTGCTTGTAACACTCCAGCCACAGATGGCATGGTGATCGAAACCGACACCCCGAAGATTCGGGAGATTCGAAGAGAAGTCCTCCAGTTCATGCTGGTAAATCACCCTCTTGATTGCCCGGTCTGTGATAAAGGTGGTGAATGCGATCTTCAGGATTATGTTTATGAGTATGGGATTCAAAAAGCCGAGTATCAGGTGGAGACACCTGCCAAAGAGTACAAGACCTATTCCACACCTGCGATCAAGTACCATCCCAATCGCTGCATCCTCTGCAGCCGTTGTATCCGTGCCTGCCGAGAGATTGCTGGCAGAGAAGTCCTCGATCTTCAGGGAACCGGTTTTAATGCCAGAGTTGAGCCGATCAAACCCGAACGATGTATCTCCTGCGGCGAATGTCTCGCAGCCTGTCCTGTGGGAGCGTTGACTGAAAATGTGAGCCCCATCAAAGGAAGGAAGTGGCAGGCTAAAAGGGTGACCACAGTATGCGGCTATTGCGGAGTGGGTTGTTCCCTGGAAGTGAACGCGGTAGGTAACCGGGTGTTTAAGATTACCACCAAAGAAGGGCTCGGAACCAATAACGGCGTGCTCTGCGTGAAAGGACGGTTCGGATTTGAATTTGTGAACAGCCCAGATCGACTTCACATGCCTCTGATCCGAGAAAATGGCTCATTCCGAGAGGTGAGCTGGGACGAAGCTTTAAGCTTTGTCTCTGACAAACTCAAGGCCATTAAAGAGAAGTATGGACCTGACAGTATTGCTGGCCTCGCCTCGGCGCGCGCCACATGCGAGGAGAACTATCTCTTCCAGAAGTTGATCAGGGCGGCCATCGGCACGAACAATATCGACCATTGCGCCCGTCTCTGACACTCCAGTACAGTGGTCGGTCTGGCCACCACCCTCGGCTCTGGAGCCATGACCAATTCTCTTGCTGATTTTCAGCAGGCCGATGTCTTGTTGGTTACCGGGAGCAACACCACAGAGACCCATCCGGTCATCGGGATGCTCTTGAGGCATCGTTCCCGTTTCAATGGGGCGAAGATCATTGTCGTTGATCCGAGAAAGATCGATCTGGTTGAGGAAGCCACCCTCTGGCTTCAACCCAAGCCTGGAGATGATATTGCCTGGTTAAATGGGTTGGCCCACATCATCATCAGAGAAAACCTTTATAATAAATCCTTTATCGAACAGAATACAGAAGGCTTTGAAGCGGTCAAAGAGAAGGTCGCCCGGTATACGCCAGAGTTTGTGGAACAAGTGACCGGCATTCCCAAAGAGAAGTTGATTAAGGCCGCTCGGATATATGGTTCCGCTAAAAATGCGGCCATTCTTTACTGCATGGGCATTACCCAACACTCTTCTGGAACAGATGGGGTAAAGGCGATTTCCAATCTGGCCCTTCTCTGCGGTCAGGTGGGAAGACCCGGAAGTGGTGTCAACCCACTGAGAGGTCAGAACAATGTCCAGGGCGCCTGTGACATGGGTTGTCTGCCCACGGTCTATCCTGGATATCAGAGCGTGGCCGTAAGAGAGTTGCAGGATAAATTCGAAAGCCAATGGGGTGTCTCTCTTTCAGGAAAGCCGGGTTTGACGGTCGTGGAGATGAGCAAGGCGGCCCTGGATGGAAAGATCAAAGCCCTCTACATCATGGGCGAAAATCCCATGGTAACAGATCCTGACCTATCCCATCTTAAGAAGGCCTATGCTGGGCTGGAACTTCTTGTGGTCCAGGACATCTTTTTAACAGAGACCGGACAGATGGCCCACGTTGTCTTGCCCTCTCTCTGCTTCCTCGAGAAGGACGGAACCTTTGTGAACACTGAGAGAAGGGTTCAAAGGGTGAGAAAGGTTGTCGAGGGACCGAAAGGAGCGATGCCAGATTGGAAGATCATCTCTGAAATCTCGAGGAGATTGGGTTACTCCATGGATTATGAAGGTCCTGAAGCCATCTTCGAAGAGATTCGGAAAGTCACGCCTCAGTACGCAGGCATCACCTATGCCAGATTGGAATCTGGTGGCCTGCAGTGGCCGTGCCCAACGGAGGATCATCCCGGAACACCGATCCTTCATAGAGGCAAAATCGTTCGAGGAAAAGGGCTCTTTGTTCCGGTGGATTTCACTCCTCCACCCGAGGTTCCGGATCAGGAGTATCCGTTCATCTTAAGCACAGGTCGGGACTACTACCATTATCATGCGGGCAGTATGACCCGTAAAGTCAGACTTCTCAACGAGATGTCTCCTGAAAGCCTCGTGGAAATAAACCCATCCGATGCAACCCAACTTGGAATCAAAGAGGGTGATCGGATAAGGGTGGTCAGCCGTAGAGGCGATTTCATTTCAAAAGCGAAGGTTACCGATAGGGTTGGAAGAGGTGTGGTCTTTGCAAAGTTTCACTTTAGCGAGGCACCGGTCAATCTTCTTACGAATACGGTGCTTGATCCAGAGTCGAAGATCCCGGATCTTAAATATTCAACCGTGCGGGTTGAGAAATATGGGGGATAGTACGAAGAGGATTGGCCCCACTTGACGAGACGGAGCCAATTTTATAGGTCGACAGGGCACAAAAAAATTTTCATAAGAGGGTATCATCATGTTAATGGATTATCTTCCCATCCTTTTCTATTTTGCCATAGCCGTCATCTTTGCCTGCTTTGCCATTCTCGCCTCTTATCTCTTAGGCCAGAGAAAGCAGACACTGCTTAAAGAGGCACCTTACGAGTGTGGCATGACGACCTATGGTTCTTCCTTTCGGAGGATCCCGATCAAATACTATATCATTGCCTTGCTCTTTCTGATCTTCGATATTGAAATCGTCTTTCTCTATCCATGGGCCGTCATCTTCAAAGATTTGAAGATGTTTGGCTTTGTTTCGATGGCCGTATTTATTGGGATTTTGATCATTGCCTATATCTATATTTGGAAAAAAGGAGCACTCGAATGGGAATAGAAACCTACCTTGAAAAAACCCCCTTGATGCCTGTACTGGATAAAGTGGTCAACTGGGGCCGAAAGTATTCGATCTGGCCGGTCACCTTCGGTCTTGCCTGATGCGCGCTGGAGATGATCGTCACCAGTTCGGCGACGTGGGATATTTCGCGATTTGGTTCCGAGGTCTTCAGGCCATCTCCACGGCAGGCAGATCTGATGATTGTGGCAGGCACCCTGACCAAGAAGATGGCGCCCATGGTCAAACGCATCTATGAACAGATGCCAGAACCCAAGTGGGTCATTGCCTATGGGGCCTGCGCCTGTTCAGGAGGAATTTTTAAGACCTACAATGTGGTTCAGGGTGTGGATCAGATGATTCCAGTAGATGTCTATGTACCGGGCTGTCCGCCGAGGCCAGAGACACTCCTTACAGCAATCGTTGAACTCCAGAAGAAGATTGAGACAGAAACCCTTGCCGATCGAAAGAATGTTCGGCTGATCCCAGAAGAGATTGTGGAAAGGATAGATTGATATGGCAGAAGTTCATCCAGCAGTTAAAAAGTTGGAAGCAAAATTTCCCGCTTCGATCTTGGAGGTGACAACCTTTCGGGGTGAAGTCAATATTACGGTACCGAAGAAGGATCTCTTTGAGATTTGTCGATTTCTCTATGCGGAACCCGATCTCCAGTACCATATGTTGACCGATCTCTGCGGGGTTGACTATTTCCCACAGGTACCCCGATTTGAAGTGGTCTATCTCCTCTACTCCTTCAAATCGAACAGTCGATTGAGATTGAAGACGAAGATCGGAGAGGGCGAGTCGATGCCCAGTGTCGAATCGATCTGGAAGGCAGCGAACTGGCTTGAGAGGGAGGTTTACGATCTTTATGGAATCACCTTTGAGAATCATCCCGATTTGAGGAGAATCCTCCTCTGGGATGGTTATGAAGGACACCCCCTGAGGAAAGATTTCCCGGTCGAAGGACCGGATTTTGACAAACCTTTTGTCCCCGAGGTCTGAAATGGCAGAGACACGATTCATGACCATCAATATGGGTCCCCAGCACCCGGCCACACATGGGGTGTTGAGGCTTGTATTGGAACTGGATGGAGAAATTATTGTTAAAGCAACTCCCCACATCGGACACCTCCATCGGGGGGTTGAGAAATTAGCTGAGTCCAGAACCTATCATCAGGTCATTCCCCTCACGGATCGGTTAGATTACACCAATGCGATGGGGAATAACCTGGCCTATGTCCTGGCCGTTGAAAAACTTCTTGGCATTGAGGTCCCGAAACGGGCTCAATACCTGAGAGTGATGATGGCTGAACTCCAGAGGCTTGCGGCACATCTCATCTGGCTTGGAACCCATGCGCTCGACATCGGCGCAATGACCCTGCTCTTCTATAATTTCCGTGAAAGGGAGGATATTCTCAGGATCTTCGAAGAGGTGGCCGGCGGAAGATTGACCCCAACCTATTTGAGAATCGGAGGGGTTGCTAAAGACCTTCCAGAAGGGATCGACAAAAAGATCAAGGATTTTGTTGACGCCTTTCCAGGCCACATGAAGGAGTATGAGACGCTTCTGACAAAGAATGTGATCTGGTTGAAACGGACCAAGGAAGTGGGAATCATTTCGAAAGAAGATGCCATCAATTGGGGTGTGACCGGGCCGACGCTTCGTGGATCCGGAGTAAAGTGGGATGTGAGGAAAGTTTTTCCCTATTCGAGTTATGAGGATTTCGAATTCGACATTCCCACAGGGACAGTAGGCGATGTCTACGATCGGTACTATGTCCGGTTGAGGGAGATGGAGTGGTCAAATGCCATTGTGAGACAGGCCCTGGACCGTTTGCCCAAAGGCCCGATTCTCGCTGATGATCCCAGGGTGGTTCTGCCTCCCAAAGAGATGGTCCTGACCGATATCGCCTCTTTGATTCGGCAATTCAAGATTGCATCCGAAGGGTTCCAGCCACCCAAAGGGGAAGTCTATGCAAGTGTCGAAGCTGCCAAAGGGGAATTGGGTTTCTATCTTGTGAGCGATGGTTCGAATAAACCTTTGAGGATGAGAATCCGACCTCCCTCTTTCCTCAACTTAAGCGCGCTTCCCAAGATGATTGAGGGAAGTCTGATTGCCGATGTCATCGCCACCATCGGAAGTATTGATATTGTGTTGGGTGAGATCGATCGGTAAAAAGAATAAATTCGAAGCACGAGATTCGAATGTCGAAACAATTTCAAATTTTCGAAATTCAAAACGAAAGAGAATCTTAAAAATTTTGGTGATTTGAATTTAAAAATTTGTTTCGGATTGGTCCTAAGAGGACGCTACGCCCGATATTCGGATTTCGGATTTTCGAAAATGAGGGTTAACATGACAGATATCCTTTTTAGCAGTTGGGGTGGGGCAATTGTGGATAATCGGGGGAAACCCGAAGGAGAGAGACAGTCCATCTCCAATCTCAATCTTCCCCTTGAATTCGATCAGGAGAAGAAGATCAAGGCCTTCATCGGTTGGGACGGGATTGCCGTTCGGGATCCTGAAGTCAATATCGTTGACCTGATTCGTGCCTATATGGAAGCCGTCCAGAAGGAATCGTGCGGGAAGTGCACCCCCTGTCGGGTAGGAACTCAAATTATGTCATCGATTCTCAACCGGATTGCGGGAGGAGAAGGAAGAGCGGGGGATCTGGAACAGCTGAAGTTCTTAGGCGAGATGATCTTAAGGAGTTCGAAATGTAACCTTGGACAGACCGGACCCAAGCCTGTGCTCCATGCCATCGCATATTTCAGGGAAGAGTTCATCGAAGCGATTCAGTCCAAGAAGAGGATTCCGCGTGAAGAGTACAAAGTGAAGGTAACCGCTCCCTGTGAGAGCGCCTGTCCTTCCCACCTTCCGATTACCCACTATGTGGAGCTGATCAAGGAAGGCAGGTATCTGGAGGCTCTTTCAACCATACGGGAGGCGACCTGTTTGGCAGGTGTGCTTGGAAGGGTCTGCATTCGGCCCTGTGAGGACAATTGCAGACGTCAGAATGTGGACGAATGCGTCTCCATCAAATGGCTCAAGCGATTTGTGGCAGATTATGAACTGGAAAGAGAGATCAAACCCGACCTGGTTAAAACCTCTGCCCGTTCTGAAAAGGTAGCGATCATCGGAGCTGGACCCTCTGGGCTGACCTGTGCCTATTATCTGGCTTTGAAGGGTTACTCTGTCACGATTTTTGAGAGATTGGGCGAGCCCGGAGGCATGGCTGCTGTTGGAATTCCAGACTACAGGCTTCCGAGAGAGATATTGAGATACGAGGCCGGTCTGGTTCAACAGCTTGGGGTTGAGATCCGATATAACACGCAGGTGGGAAAGGATATAACCCTTTCCCAGATGTTCGAGCAGGGTTTTAAAGCCATCTATATTGCTGTGGGTGCCCAGACCAATACGCCCATGGGTGTGGAGGGAGAGGACAAGGGATATAAAGGATTTATCCCAGGGGTCTACTACCTCCTTGAAATCAATCTTGGAAGAGATCCCTACCCCGAGGGAAAGAGGGTGGTGGTTGTGGGTGGAGGCAATGTGGCCATTGACTGTGTTCGTTCGTCCTTCCGAATTGGCAAGCCCGATGTGAACCTGGTCTATCGCCGGACGAAGAAGGAGATGCCTGCGGACCGGGTGGAGATCCACGACGCCGAAGAGGAGGGCGTGAAGTTTCACTACCTCTGCAATCCAGTACGGATCGTCGAGAAGGATGGAAAAGTGGTCGGGATGGAATGTATCCGGATGGAGCTCGGCGAACCAGACGAGAGCGGAAGGCGAAGACCAGTTCCGATCAAAGGATCGGAATTCTTCATCGAAGCGGATATCGTCATCCCTGCCATTGGCCAGGCGATCGACCTCTCCTTTCTTGATGAGAAAGACGGAGTGAAGACGACCAAACGTTCCACGATCTCTGTAAAAGAGGGAACCTTCCAGACGAACCGAGAAGGGATTTTCTCCGGAGGCGATTGTGTGATTGGACCGGATGTCCTTGTTCGCGCCGCGGCCCACGGAAGAAGGGCGGCTGATAAAATTGATGCGTTTCTCAGAGGGGTGGAAGTCAGAGAGTCGGAGGAGGAACGTCTGGAGACACTGATGGAGAAGATCAAGGTCTACAATAGAGATGAGAGGATCGGTGTTCCTGGCGGAAGGAAACGGGCCATGCTGGAGATGCTTCCTCCCGATTCGAGAAAGTGGACTTTTGACGAAGTGGAGAAGGGATTTCCTATCCCGGTTGCACAGAAGGAGGCAGAACGCTGTCTCAGGTGCGTTCGGGTTGGGTTGTTTGCGGTATAATTTTAGGAATCAGGATTTCGTCTAACGGTGATGGTAACAATGACCGCCTTGAAACCAATTAGGTTCAGGGCCCGTATCGTCTTTAAAGCTACGTCTGCCGTGTTTCATTCTTTTAACCGTAATCGTTACCGAACGACGAAACGGGCTTCGTAGCCGTAACCTTATTCAATACCCATAGATTGTTCTCATGGTTTCAGGGTGCCCTATGGGCATGGATTATCTGACAAAAAGGATTTAGAGGAGAAGCAGGATGCAGGTCTTATACCTTCTCATTGAGGCGATTGTAAAGTGTGTGGTGGTCTTTGCGTGTCTGATGCTCTCCGTGGCCTATCTGACCTGGTTAGAGCGGAAGGTCTTGGGCCACATCCAGATCCGTTTTGGTCCCAATCGGTGTGGTCCGTTTGGACTCCTTCAGCCCTTCTCGGATGGCATTAAGGCTTTTTTCAAAGAAGATCTGGTTCCTGGTAAGGCAGACAAAGCAGTCTTTGTTCTTTCACCGATGATTGCCATCATCTCGGCCATTGCCCTCTTTGCAGTCATCCCCTTTGGAAATGAGTTTAAAATTCCGGGAACCGATTGGGTGGTCAAACTCCGGATTGCAGATGTCGATATTGGGCTTCTCTATATCTTCGGGGTTGCCTCACTGGGGGAATTTGGAATTGTGCTCGGAGGCTGGTCTTCAGGCAATAAGTATGGGCTGACCGGTTCCCTTCGTGCAGCCGCTCAGATGATCAGTTACGAGGTGGCGCTTGGGATCACCATTATCGGTGTGATTATTCTCTCGCAGAGCCTGAGGCTGACGGACATCATCAACCAGCAGGCTGGCGGGTTCTGGAACTGGAACATCTGGTATCAACCTGTCGCTTTCATTCTCTACATCATCTGTGGTCTCGCAGAGATCAACCGGACTCCATTTGATATGCCGGAGTCCGAATCGGAGCTTGCCTGCGGGTTTAATATCGAATATAGCAGTATGAAGTTTGCTCTCTTCTTCATGGCGGAATATGCCCATATGATCACCATGGGTGCGGTGGCCGTAACGCTCTTCTGGGGTGGATGGCAGGCTCCTCTGCCACAGCTCGATTTTATTCCAGGGATCGTCTGGTTCTGCGGTAAGCTCTTCATCTTCTGCTTCTTCTTCATCTGGCAGAGAGGGACCTTTCCGAGGTTGCGGTACGATCAGATTATGAAGTTTGGGTGGAAGATTCTCTTTCCGCTGGCGCTGATCAATCTTTTAATCACCGCGCTGGTCGTCTCATTGAAGGGATAGGAATTGCTTTGAATAAGAAGATTCTTCATGCAATTCATATGTAAGCGTTCATTGAAGTGTTAAAGGAAGGGGTTAAACATGATCGTCCCACTACTTAAAGGTTTGGCATTTACTTTGGGTCGGTTCTTCTCCAGGCCGATTACCATTCAGTATCCCGAGCAGAAGGTGCCTCCTGCAAAACGCTGGAGGGGGATCCAGTATTTTGAAAAGGATGAGAAGGGCCAGCTGAAGTGTGTGGCCTGTGGCCTCTGCATGGCGGTCTGCCCTTCCCAGTGTATCTCGATTGTGACGGCAGAGAATGAACAGGGAAGACGTTATCCCCTCACCTATGAGCTGGACGCCTTGAGGTGCATCTTCTGCGGGTATTGTGAAGAGGCCTGTCCAGTCAATGCCATCTTTGTGGGAAAGAATTATGAATGGGTGGCTCGGGAAAGGGCACCCTTTCTCATGAACACGGAGAAGCTGTTAGATCAGAAGAAGTATAATCCATAAACCAAATCTCTCTCAGCCTCCCTTTGCTAAAGGGAGGAGTCCAGCGTCTTGCGGGATTCCTTCTTTGTAAAAGGGAGACAAAGGGGGATTTCAGTAAATCATTTGGAGTCAGACTATGGCTGAAAATTTTGGGATCCTCTTTCAGTGGTTGCTCTTTATGGGGATGGCCTTTGTCTCGATTGTGGCCTCCATTCTGGTCATCACCCGAAAAAATCCGATTCACAGCGCGCTCTTCATGGTGTTGACCTTACTCTGCGTGGCTGTGCTCTATATCCTGCTTCACAACCCATTTATTGCCATCATCCAGGTCATCGTCTATGCAGGAGCCATTGTGATGCTCATCGTCTTCGTCATCATGCTCCTCGATCTGGAGACAGAGCTTCGCTCGAAACTGAAGATCGTCTATTCCAAGGTGATCGGAGGATTTCTGGCGGTCCTTTTCCTCATAGGCCTCCTCTATGTAGCTGTGGCAAAGTCGCCGACCGGCCAGACCGGTTCCTATACGCCTGAAAAGATGGGTACCAACGTGAAGACGGTAGGCGAGAGTCTTTTTACAACCTATCTCTTTCCTTTTGAGATCGTCTCGATCCTTCTGGTTGCCGCCATCATCGGCGCCGTGATTTTAAGCAAGAAAAGGACATAAGGAGAATTGAATATGTGGGTCGTACCAACCATTCCCCCTGCCCTCTATCTCATGTTAAGCGGGATACTCTTCACGATCGGTGTGATCGGAGCGCTAACCCGTCGCAATGCGATCGTCGTCTTTATGTGTATTGAGTTGATGCTCAATGCGGTCAATCTGACCTTCATCACGCTCTCCCGTTTTCTCCAATCGGTGGACGGGGTAATCTTTGCTTTCTTCGTTATGGCCGTAGCTGCTGCAGAGGCGGCAGTCGGGTTGGCCATCTTTGTCATGCTCTATCGTTCCAGAGAGACGATCAATGTGGATGAAGTCAATTTACTGAAATGGTAAAAATAGTTCGGAGCCATGAGTTCGGAGTTCGGAGAAAATAAGTTTTTAAACTCCGAATTACGAACTCCGAACACCGAACTGCAAAAAGGAGTAATACATGCTTGAATATGTTTGGTTAATTCCTCTATTTCCATTTATCGGATTTTTGATCAACGGGCTCTTAGGGAAGCGCCTGGGAAAGGGTGTGGTCAGCGTGGTCGGCCCTTCGGCCATCGGACTCTCCTTTCTCACGTCGATCCTCATCTTTTTTGAACTGATCCAAAGACCTCCTGGAGAAAGGCTCTTTGAAAAGGTCCTCTTTGACTGGGTGGTTTCTGGTTCTTTTCAGACCGTGATCGGTTATCAGATCGATCCCCTCTCCATCCTGATGGCCCTGGTCGTGACTGGCGTCAGCTTCTTCATTCACATCTACTCCGTAGGATACATGCATGATGATCCGGGTTATACCCGGTATTTCACTTATCTCAATCTCTTCGTCTTCATGATGCTCAACCTCGTCCTGGCCAACAACTTCTTATTGATGTTTGTGGGGTGGGAAGGCGTTGGGCTCTGCTCCTATCTTCTGATTGGCTTCTGGTATGAGAAGGATTCTGCATCCAATGCAGGAAAGAAGGCCTTTGTCGTCAACCGGGTTGGTGATTTCGGTTTCATCTTGGGGATGTTTCTCCTCTTCACCTCTTTAGGGCAGCATGGGATATGGACGCTCGATTTTACCGAGGTCTTTGCCAATGTCGGCAAACTCGATACGGCGACCGCTACGGCCATTGCGCTTCTGCTTTTTGTCGGCGCCTGCGGAAAGTCGGCACAGATACCTCTCTATGTCTGGCTTCCCGATGCCATGGAGGGTCCGACACCGGTCAGCTCTCTGATCCATGCAGCCACCATGGTGACAGCAGGTGTCTACATGGTTGCCCGTTGCAGCATCCTTTATAACATGGCGCCCATTGCCATGGCCGTGGTTGCCATCGTCGGCTGTGCCACCGCCATCTTTACGGCCTCAATAGGCTTCTGTCAGTACGACATCAAGAAGATCCTGGCCTATTCGACGATCAGTCAGTTGGGTTATATGTTTCTGGCAGTCGGTGTGGGAGCTTACGCCGCAGGGATCTTTCACCTGATGACCCATGCCTTCTTCAAAGGCCTCCTCTTTCTTGGCGCCGGGAGCGTGATGCATGCGCTCAGCGGCGAGCTCGATATTCGGAAGATGGGCGCATTGAGAAAGAAGATTCCCATCACATTTGTCACCTTCTTCATTGCGACCCTGGCGATTGCAGGTATACCCGGACTTTCGGGCTTCTTCAGCAAGGATGAGATCCTCTGGATGGCCTTCTCCAGCCAACGCGGCCATTTCCTGCTCTGGCTGGTGGCTGCTGTGGCTGCGGGCATGACCGCCTTCTATATGTTCCGGGCGCTCTTCATGGCCTTCTTTGGAGAATCAAGAGTGGACCATCATGTGGCACACCATATCCATGAATCGCCAAAGATCATGACAATCCCATTGATGGTTCTGGCTTTCCTCTCCATCGTGGGAGGGTATGTGGGTGTTCCCCATGTCTTAGGAGGTGCCAATCACATCCATGAATTTTTAGCACCTGTGGTAGGCAATGGGCCGCCTGTCAAAGCCCATGCAAGTTTTTCGCTGATCCAAGAGGCGTGGGCAGCAGGTGCTGGAGGAGAGCACTCGGCGACATTGGAGCTTCTGCTCATGGCTGTCTCCGTGGTGATCGCCCTGATTGGGATCGGGATCGCTTACTTCTTATATTTGAAAAATCCGGCCTTGCCTAAGATGTTGGCGCAGAGATGGAGAGGGCTCTATCAACTCGTTTCGAATAAATATTATGTGGACGAACTCTATCAGGTGCTCTTTGTCAACTCTCTGAAAAACCTTGGCAGGGGGCTCTGGAAGGGCTTCGATGATCTCGTGATCGATGGAACGGTCAATGGAATTGCCTATTTGATCGGATGGCTCTCTGGTGTGATGCGTAAGGTGCAGACAGGATTGGTTCAGAATTATGCCTTTTCCATCGTTTTGGGAGGGCTGATCCTGGTCATCTACTATATCATCCGGGGATTCTTTTAAATAACCCGAATGACACGAAAGAGAACGAATTAAACGAATATTCATAAATTTCTCATTCGCCCTATTCGGTGTCATTCGCAATAGTCGTTTCAATAAAAGGAGTTAATTCCATGGACATCTTGGGAATTCCCATTCTATCCTTTCTCATCTTCTTCCCTCTGGTCGGTGCAATCCTACTTCTCTTCATTAAGAAAGAGGAGACGATCCGAAGGGTAACTCTGGCATTTGCCCTGGTTGAATTTATAGCTTCTCTGCCACTCTTTTTTAAATTCGATTCCACCTCGGCAGCCATGCAATTCATGGAGGACTGGTGGTGGGTCGAGGCCTATGGCATCAGTTATAAACTCGGGATCGATGGGATCAGTCTTCTGCTCGTGCTTCTGACGACCTTTTTGACCGTGCTCTGCATCCTCTGTTCTTGGACAGCGATCACCTTCCGCGTGAAAGAGTATATGATCTCTTTCCTCTTTCTCGAGACAGGAATGGTTGGGGCACTGGTGGCGCTGGACCTTGTACTCTTCTATGTCTTCTGGGAAGTGATGCTCATCCCGATGTACCTTCTCATTGGAGTTTGGGGCAATCCGGCAAGGCGGATCTATGCAGCGATTAAGTTCTTCCTCTTCACCATGGCTGGAAGCGTGCTCATGCTGGTTGCCATTTTAGCGCTCTATTTCATCAATGCGAAGGCAACTGGAAAGGCCACCTTTGATGTGATGGAGCTTTATAAGCTGGGGATTCCTTTGGGCACTCAATACTGGCTCTTTGGAGCCTTTGCACTGGCCTTTGCGATCAAGGTGCCAATGTTTCCATTCCATACCTGGTTGCCCGATGCCCACACCGAAGCGCCTACTGCAGGAAGCGTAATTCTGGCAGGCGTCTTGCTCAAGATGGGAACCTATGGATTCATCCGGTTTGCCATTCCGCTATTCCCGAATGCGGCTCTCGAACTGATGCCTTTGATCTCTGTATTGGCGCTCATTGGAATCATTTACGGAGCGCTGGTCTCGATGATGCAACCCGACCTGAAACGATTGGTGGCCTTTTCGAGCGTCAGCCATCTTGGTTACGTCATGTTAGGCATGTTCGCCTTCAATACACAGGGCGTTCAGGGTTCGATCTATCAAATGCTCAACCACGGTATCAGCACGGGATCGCTCTTCTTGATCGTCGGAATGATCTATGAGCGGAGACACACACGGATGATCGCCGATTTTGGAGGCATCTCAAAGGTGATGCCGGTCTTTGCCACCTTCTTTATGATTGTCACCCTTTCCTCCATCGGACTTCCAGGAACGAATGGATTCGTGGGAGAGTTTCTCATCCTCCTGGGAGCATTTCGATCCAATGTCGTCTATGGTGTTTTGGCGGCAACCGGAGTCATACTGGGTGCGGCCTATATGCTCTGGATGTTTCAACGGGTGATGTTCGGAAAGATTAACAATCCGAAGAACGAGGGTTTAAAGGACCTCAATGCGCGGGAGGTCATCACGCTCATTCCTATGGTCGCCCTGATCTTCCTTATGGGGATCTACCCCAAGCTCTTCTTCAACAAGATGGATGCAAGCGTGGAGAAATTCCTGAAAGACTTCAGGACAAAAGTGGAGATGAAAGCAGATTTTTCAGCTCCAACGAAAATGGTAGCGGAAATAGAAAGTAAGAATGTCAAATGACAAAGTTCAAGGGAATCTCAAATTTCAAAAATTGACATTTTAACCCTTGCCATTCCTTTGGTTTTTGGATTTTGACATCTGAACTTTCCTTTATATATTTGGAGGCTTTTCGATGAAACTGCCAGAAATTGATCTTTATCTCATTGCGCCAGAAATCATCATCACCGCCTTTGGGTTTTTGGTTCTTCTCGTTGATGTCTTTTCACCCAAAGGGGAGAGAAAGGGATATCTCGGAATCCTTAGCCTGATCGGTGTCGTCATTGCCTTCTTCTATACGCTTCCTCTGGTCGGATCGGGCAAGACAGGATTTGAAGGGATGTTCACCACTGATGGGTTTGCCATCTTCTTTAAGATCACGATCCTGATCATCGCTTTTCTGACAGTCCTGATCTCCATGGGGTATGCCTCCAGGGAAGGGATTGCGTTTGGAGAGTATTATGCCCTCATCCTTTTCTCAGCACTTGGGATGATGCTCATGACAGGAGGGACCCATCTGCTGATCATCTTCCTCGGACTGGAGACAATGTCCATTGCCATTTATATCCTGGCAGGAATGATGAGGGATGATCGACGCTCCGTGGAATCGGCCTTCAAATATTTCCTCCTGGGTGCGTTTGCTACTGGTTTTCTCTTGTATGGCATTGCCTTGATTTACGGTGCTACAGGTTCTCTCTATCTCAAGGATATTGCTTCCTATATTGCCAATAAGAAACTGCTTGACTCTCCCATGCTTCTGTTGAGTTTGGCTCTGCTCACGATCGGCTTTGGTTTCAAAATCGCATCGGTCCCATTCCATATGTGGACGCCTGACGTCTATGAGGGGGCTCCCACATCCATCACTGCCTTCATGGCAACCGGTGTGAAGGCAGCAGGTTTTGCAGCCTTAATCCGCGTCTTTTTTATGGCGCTTCCAGAATTCCGTCCAGACTGGACCTCGATCATGTGGCTCATTGCTGTGGCTACCATGACCGTCGGAAATATCATTGCCATCTCCCAGAACAACATCAAACGGATGTTAGCCTATTCGAGTATTGCCCATGCCGGCTATATTCTGGTTGCCTTTGTTGCCGGCAACAAACTGGGAATTTCTGCCATGCTCTTTTACCTCATGGCTTATGCTTTTATGAATCTGGGAGCATTCACCTGTGTCATCCTGCTTGGTAAAAAAGGTGAAGAGAACACCCTGATCACCGATTATGCCGGAGTCGGTTTCAAATATCCCCTTCTGGCCGCTTCGATGACGATCTGCCTCCTCTCCATGGCGGGCATTCCGCCCCTGGGTGGGTTTATGGCTAAACTCTACGTCTTCAGTGCGGCTGTGGAAGCAAAGTATTACTGGCTTGCCATTCTCGGCGTTCTCAATAGTGCCATCTCCGTCTATTACTATCTGCGAGTCACCGTGTTCATGTATTTCCGGGAATCGGAGCGGGAGATCACGGGTCTCGACTTTTCACCAGCGCCAGTGATCGCTCTGATACTTGCCCTGATCGGGACCTTCTATATGGGAATCTTTCCCTCCAATGTGCTCTCCTTTGCTCAGAAGTCAATTGCAGGATTGATGTAATTGGAAGGCAGGATCGGCTCAGAAAGATGGGAGGGCGTCGGCTGATAAAGCCGGACGCTCTTTTTTTCTTTGCAATCGCCGAGGATATCCGTTTACAATTTAAGAAAATGTATCGTCCCGGTGAGAAATTTATGAGTTGTCTCAATTGAGAAAGAAAGGGAGGAAAATTCCATGAGATACTATTGGATCATGATTTTAGGGATTCTCTTTTTAGCGAGCCAGGTGAGTGGCCAAGGAAGTCTTGCTTTAAAAACTCAGAAAGATCGGATCAGCTATCTCATCGGGATGGATATTGGCACCAACCTGAAAAACCAGGGGGTCGAGGTCCATCCAGAAATCCTATTTCAGGGTTTGAAGGATGCGCTCTCGGGCAATAAATCCTTATTAACCGAGAAGGAGACAAACGAAACGATTACTGCCTTTCAGAAGGAGATGAAGGCCAAACAGGAGGAGAGGATGAAACAAACGAGCGAGAAGAATAAGAAAGAAGGAGAGGCCTTCCTGGCGGCGAATAAGAAAAAAGAGGGTGTGGTGACTTTACCGAGTGGCCTTCAGTACAAAGTCATTAAGAAGGGAAGCGGAAAGAAGCCAAAAGCTACGGATACGGTCACGACGCACTACCGGGGTAAACTGATTGATGGAACGGAATTTGATAGCTCTTACAAGCGAGGGGAACCGGCCAGCTTTCCGGTTAATGCAGTGATTCCCGGGTGGACCGAAGCCCTTCAGTTGATGGAAGAGGGAGCAAAGTGGCAACTCTTCATTCCGTCTTCACTGGCCTACGGAGAGCAGGGAGCCGGTCTTCAGATCGGCCCTAACGCCACACTGATCTTCGAGGTTGAGCTGATTTCCATCCAGGAGAAGAAATAGAAAAACATATTTCCTGAGCAATCCGATTTAGAGATTTTCATTAATGAAGGTGGACGATAATGGCAGAAAGAGAGATGAATGAGGAGATCAGTTTTGAGGAGCTTTTAAAAGCCAGTTTTGAGACTCCGAGCCGGAAAGTTCGTCCGGGGGAGCGAGTATCCGGAATTGTTGCAAAGATTGGCAAGGACACCATCTTTGTGGATTTGGGTGGGAAGAGCGAGGGGACTGTCGATATTGGCGAATTTTTAGATGACAATGGGAATCTGACCGTTAAATCCGGAGATCAGGTTGAGTTGCGGGTGGCTTCGACAAAAGATGGCATCCATCTGACCAAAGGGATGAAAATTATAGGCACAGATGCCCTTGATCTGCTGCTGGATGCAAAAGAGAATCTCATTCCTGTGGAGGGGAGAGTTTCGTCGGTGGTCAAAGGAGGTTTTGAAATTGACCTTTCAGGTCTTCGCGCCTTCTGTCCATTAAGCCAGATTGACCTGATCTTTACAGAGAAGCCAGAGGACCATCTTGGAGGCCGCTACCTCTTTCGCATTATGGAGATCAAGGAGAAGGGAAGGAATATCATCGTATCCCGTCGCATGCTTCTTGAGGAGGAGCAGGAGAAGAGATCGAGAGAGACTTTGGAACGGCTGAAGCCAGATTTGGAATGTGAAGGGAAGGTGACGAAGCTGACCAAATTCGGTGCTTTTGCAGATTTAGGCGGAGTGGAAGGAATGGTTCACATCTCTGAAGTCTCTCATGGAAGAATAGACCATCCGTCTGAAGTCTTAAAACAAGGCCAGATGGTGAACGTCAAAGTCCTGAAGATCGAACTGGATAAAGAGGGAAAACCTAAAATTTCTCTTTCTATCAAAGCCCTTGAACCAGATTCCTGGGAGAAAGGGCTCGGATTTGACGAGGGAGAGATCGTTCGAGGAAAAGTCTCGAGGCTTACGGACTTTGGAGCCTTTGTGGAGGTGGCTCCAGGTGTGGATGGCCTGGTCCACGTCTCTGAGATCAGTTATGACCGTATTTCCCATCCTGGTTAATTTCTGAAAGAAGGGGATTGGGTGGATGTGCTGGTCATGGGGATTGACCGAGAAGCGCGTCGTATCTCGCTATCCATTAAAGAGGCAGCCATTCAGAGAAAGATGAGCGAAGAGGAAGGGTCGGGCCAGGCTCGTCTTGAAGTGGGACAGGTCCTCAAAGGGATTGTTGAAGATGTCAAGCCCTATGGCCTCTTTGTGCGACTTCCCCAGGTTGGAGGAAAGGTGAATGGTCTGCTTCCAAGCGAGGAGTTAAGATCCTCTGAAAAGGGAGATATTAAAAAGAGGTTTCCCAGAGGGAAAGAGATTCAGGTTGAGATTGTCTCCATGGATGAGAAGGGGAAGATTCGTCTCTCGCAGAGAACGATGGAGGAGAGAGAGGATCGGGAGGATTATGAGAAGTTTCTCCATAGGGAGGATCGGAGCGGAAAACTTGGAACTCTTGGCGATGTGTTTAAGAATCTGAAGTTAAAACAGAAAGAGACGAAAGACTGAATTGAAGGAGATTAAGATGAGCCAACCCCATGTCCTCTATCAAACCCAAGGACATATTGCCATTATCAGGCTGAACCGACCAGAGGTGAAGAATACTTTTAGTAATGAGATGTTAACGCTCTGGCACCAGTTTCTTGAGAAAGCCAGAGATGATTCTGATATTCGGGTCATTATTGTTACTGGTGAAGGCGATACTTTCTGCTCCGGAGGAAACATACGGGACATGGCAGAGGGAAAACTTCGGATGTGGGATATGAAGCGATTTCTCTGGGAGGGGGTTCATCGGATTGCCCTGACGCTCGAAGACCTTGACAAACCTGTGATTGCAGCCATCAATGGTTCGGCCATGGGTGCAGGCCTCGATATGGCCATGATGTGCGACCTCAGAGTCTGCTCGGACCAAGCAAAACTTTCGGAGTCTTATATTTTATTGGGGCTTGTTCCCGGAGATGGAGGAGCCTATTTTCTGCCGAGGCTGGTAGGGCTCGGAAAAGCAATGGAATTGTTATTGACCGGAGATGTTCTCACTCCGCAGGAGGCCTTGGAGATTGGTCTGGTCAACCAAGTTGTTCCCCATGAGCGGCTCATGGAAGAGACAATGAAGCTTGCCGAAAAGATCGCCAGCAAGCCTCCACTTGCCATTCGGATGATGAAGCGGGCAATCTACCAGGCTCAGACCAGTAACTTAAGATCTCACCTCGACTACATCTCTTCTCAATTATCGCTGCTGTCAGAGACGGCTGATCACCAGGAAGCCGCCAAAGCCTTTCTTGAAAAGAGAAGACCGGTATTTTCAGGGAAATGAAGGGTTGACATTTCTAAGACCTATAGAAGCAATAGGGTCCGCCTTTTCTTCCTTCTTTATTCTCTCCAAACTGACTTCCCTCTTGAGATTGTTCCTAAAAAAGCGATCGCATTTTTAGGAACAATTTTTTATGAAAGATGATTTGCCCTTCTCTGGTCAAAACGATAGCGTAATCCAAACCCCGCACTCTAGGCAATTTTCTTGAAAAAAAAGGGGGTTCGTGTTAGTTTGGACTTAATGATACAGATGTTTTCTGTCTCGAAGACTTATCCTAATCAGATCACTGTATTCTCAGATCTTGACCTGGAGGTGACAACAGGAGAGTTTGTTTTCATTGAGGGTCGGAGTGGTTCGGGGAAGAGTACCCTTATACGCATCCTTTTCGGCGCTGAAAAACCAACCAGTGGAGAGGTGATTGTCAACAGGATACGTCTCACCCAGCCCGGATTTAAGAAAGTCTATCAACTGAGAAAGATGATGGGGATTATCTCGCCGGATTTTAAACTTCTGAGAGATCGAAACGTGGGCGAAAATCTCGCTTTTGCACTTGAGGTCACAGGTCATCCGCTGAAAGAGATTAAGGAGAAGGTTTCCGAGATTCTTGGAAAAATAGGGCTTGCGGAGCGGGAAAAAGATTCAATTCTCTCCCTTTCTGCTGGAGAGCAACAGAGGGTAACCATTGCCAGAGCCCTGGTCAAGGACCCTTCTTTAATTTTGGCAGATGAACCCACCTCCATTCTGGATGATGAGATGACCGCTCGGGTGATGGAGATCTTTACTGAATTTCATCAAAGAGGGACGACGATTGTCGTTGCGACTCAGGATAATCAATTGATTCAACACCACCCTCATCATCGGGTCATTTCTCTTTCGGGAGGGAAAGCAGGAGAGGCGGAAAGCAACGAAGAGGTGAAATCCATAGAATGCTCTCTTTCTTAGGTTATGCGATGAGAAGGGCCCTTCGCAATATGAAGGGAAATCTCTTCCCTAATCTGACCACCATTGCCATCATTGGAATTTCTTTGCTGATCTTTTCATCCTTCTCCTTGGTTGCTTTTAATCTAACCTCTCTTTTGAGAATCTGGGAAGAGAAGTTCGAGGTGATCGCCTATCTAAAGCGAGGGGTTTCCCTGAGTGAGGTGGAATCGATTTTGGCACAGATTCGGAAACTCGATGGAGTGGAAACGGTCAACTATATCTCTCCTTTCGATGCCATGGCTTTTATGGAGGAGAGGTTGGGAGCCCAGAAGAAACTTCTCGAGGGTATTCAGCCAGCCGTCCTTCCCCCATCGATCGAGATTCGGTTGAAGAAAGATTACTGGGGCCAGACGAAGATAGGAGAGGTGATCTCTTATCTGAAACAAGTTTCACAGATTGAAGAGATCCAATATGGGCAGGAGTGGATCGAAACTTTCTCTGTGTTGGTTCACCTGGTTCGACTTACTCAGTGGATTTTGGGAGGGCTTCTTCTGGCGGCCATCATCTTCATTGTTTCTAATACGCTTCAGCTCACCATTGCTTCTCGTAAGGAGGAGATTGAAGCCATGCAGATGATGGGTGCCCATCCAGCCTTTATACAGATCCCGTTTTATATGGAAGGACTCATCCAAGGACTCCTCGGAGCAGGGATGGCCATCGGTCTTCTCTTCCTGTTATACCAGGTTATCGTTGCCACGATCACCCCTTTATTGAAGGGATGGATCGCAGGTATTCCGATTCTCTTCCTACCCTGGGAGACGATCACATGGGTCCTGTTAGGCGGGGTGATCCTCAGTCTTTTTGGCAGTTTTGTTGCCTCGATGAGGTTTTTGAGGTATAGCCGGTGAGTGATCGATGAAAAGAGGAATGAATGTTTTCATCATCGCGATCGTTTCAGGACTGATCCTGGCTCTTGCCTTTTCTGAGGTTCAAGCTAGTCGAAAAGAACAGATCGAGAAAGATATCACTCAGAAGAAGAAGGATATCAATGAGATTAAAAAAGAGATCTCCATCACCCGGAAGAAAGAGAGAGAGATCCGAGGAAAAGAGTCATCCATTCTGGAAAATCTTAACTTCCTGGAGACTGAACTTTATAAAAAAGAGAGAGAACTGAAACAGTTGGAAGGGCATCTTGCCCAGATCAGGGAGAGGCTCCGCCAAACCAGAGGCCAGATCGTCATGCTCAATGCTGGATTGGAGCGGACCAGAGGAGAACTCCATTCCAGATTGACTGCTCTTTATAAGATGGGAAGAACGCCTCCAGAGACATTGCTTCTGACTTCCCAGTCCTTTCCAGATCTCTGGAAGACGGATAAGTATTTCAGGATCATTCTCGACTCGGATGCCCGTCTGGTTCAGACCTACCAGTATCAGGTTGCTTTAAAGGAGCGATACCAGGAGGAGCTGACCCAGGATCAATCTCATTTGGAACGAAACATCGCGGAGGTGGAGAAGAAGAAGGTCGAGATTCAGGATATCCGAAAAGAGAAACAGGTTCTTCTCCGCTCGATTCAGAACCAGAAGATGGTTTATCAGAAACTGATTCAGGAATTAGAGGAGAGGGCAAAAAATCTCCAGGCTCTAATACAGAAACTGGAGCGGGAGAAAAGCCTTCTCTCCTATGGAAAATCGAAACCTGAAAATTTTAAAGGAAAGCTGACCCCGCCGGTCCATGGAAAGGTCCTTTCGTTTTTCAAAGAGAGAGGTCAGAACGGCATTGAGATCCAGGCGCCCATGGGGGCTGAGATTCGGGCGGTCCTTCCCGGAAAAGTCCTCTATGCCGATTGGTTCAAAGGGTTTGGCAATATTGTGATCATTGATCACGGAGAACATGTCTTTACAGTATCGGGATACTGCTCCCAGTTGCTGAAGAAAGCAGGGGATGAGGTGACCCAGGGAGAAGTGATCGGTTTAGTCGGGAGTGCCGGAGCGCTGAAGGGGCCCTCTCTCTACTTTGAGATTCGACTTCAGGGAAAGGCGCAGGACCCCATGGATTGGATTTCACAACCGGATAAATTGGCTTCATCCCATTAGAAAACCTCGTTCGTTATTCTGTGCGAAGCTTGGCCCCAATTGGGGTGTGAGTTGTCACGTTGGAAAATCGAAGGCTTTCTTAGGGAGCTTGCTTTTAGAAAGAGATGAGTCAAGAAGGAAATGATGAATAAGGAGGATGATATGTCATACGGAAAAGGAATGAGAAATTTAAAGATCATCTCAGTGGTCTTTCTGGTTTTTATCTTAGGGGTAACTGTGGGCTTGGGCCGTTTTCACAAGGTCTCAGCCCTTTCCAACCCCATCTATGAAGACCTGAGGGTATTTACGGATGTGCTTGGGCTTCTTCAGAAGGAGTATGTGGAGGAGACCAAATCGAAGGACTTGGTCTATGGAGCAATCAAGGGTATGTTAGAGACACTGGATCCTCATTCGGCCTTTCTGCCACCCCAAATGTATAAGGAGATGCAGGAGGAGACCAAGGGCCGGTTCGAAGGGTTGGGCTTAGAGATCACCATCAAAGAAGGCGTGCTCACCGTGGTCTCTCCCATCGAGGATACACCAGCGTTTCGAGCAGGGATTCAAGCAGGAGATCAGATTCTCAGGATTGATGGAGAGCCAACAAAAAACCTGACTTTGTTGGAGAGCGTGAAACGAATGAGAGGGCCCAAAGGTTCGAAGGTCACCCTCACCATCATGAGAGAGGGTTTTCCTAAGCCCAGAGAGTTTACATTGATCCGCGATGTGATTCCAGTTCGGAGTGTTCGATACGAACTGCAGGAGAAACATTACGGATATGTTCGGATCACACAGTTCCAGGAGAAGACGGACGCTGAATTTCAGAAGGCCATCAAGGCCTTAGAGGATGAGACCAAAGGCGGGTTGAAGGGGCTTATCCTCGACCTTCGGAACAACCCAGGCGGTCTTCTGGATCAGGCGGTCAAAATTGCGGACCGATTCATTGAATCAGGTATCATCGTCTCCATCGAGGGAAGAAAAGAGGAACAGAAGATGAAATTTAATGCCCAATCACAGGATGACAATCTCTCCCGTTATCCTCTTGTTGTTCTGGTCAATGGAGGAAGCGCAAGTGGCGCGGAGATTGTGGCTGGAGCTATTCAAGATCATGGTCGTGGAATCATCCTCGGAACCCAGACCTTTGGCAAGGGATCGGTGCAGACGATCTTCGCCCTGAAGGATGGTTCAGGACTGCGGCTCACCACAGCACGCTACTACACGCCAAGTGGCCGGAGCATCCAGGCCAAAGGCATTGTTCCTGATATCATTGTCAAACCCGCCATCACCGAAGAGGAGAAGACCACACTTCCGAAACAACCCTCAGAAAAGGATCTGGAGCGTCATCTCATTGATACAAAAGAGAAGGAAAAGCCAAAGGTGGAGGTAAAGGAGAAGGAAAAGAAACCGGCTGATAACCAGTTAGAACGAGCGCTTGAGCTTCTGAAGAGTTGGGAAATCTTTAAAAATATTGCGACGAAGAAATCGGGGTAATTAGAAGATAAGGTTTTACGGTAAGGGCAACGAGGCCCGTTTCGGTTATCGGTAACGGTTAAGGAAAATAGTCAAAAGACGATCAACCTAACCTTTTATGAACGATACTGGCATCGTCACCGTAACCGTAACCTTAACCTATCTCTTTTAACGATTTTGAAATTTGACGATTCAAGCGGAGGGCGATTATGCCGAAATTTAGTGCCAATCTGACCATGCTGTTCAATGAGGTTGATTTTTTAGATCGTTTTGAGCGGGCGGCAAAGGTTGGGTTTAAGGGAGTCGAATACCTCTTACCCTACGGTTGGAGCAAAGAGGAATTAGTAGAACGTTTGAATCGATATGGTCTTGTCCAGGTATTACATAATCTTCCCGCAGGCGACTGGCAAGCAGGGGAACGAGGGATTGCATGCATTCCGGGGCGAGAAGGAGAATTTCAGGACGGAGTGGGCAGGGCGATTGAATATGCCAAAGCATTGGGATGTCCTCGTATTAACTGTCTGGTAGGAAAGACGCCTCAAGGAGTTCCATCCGAGAAGGTTCGTAAGACCTTAGTTGACAATCTCCGATTTGCGGCCAATGCCCTTGAGAAGGAGGGGATTCGCTTCTTGGTCGAACCCCTAAATGATCAGGACATGCCCGGGTTCTATCTGGTCCATACGAAGGAGGCCTTTCGATTGTTTGAAGAGGTTGGCCATTCCAATCTCTATCTTCAATACGATATCTACCATATGCAGATCATGGAGGGAAATCTGACGAAGACCATTCTTAGTAATCTTGCGAAGATCGAACATCTTCAATTAGCGGACGTTCCAGGTCGTCACGAGCCAGGAACAGGAGAGATCAACTTCAGTAATCTCTTCCGTTTCGTGGATGAGGCAGGTTATCAGGGATGGATCGGCTGTGAATATATTCCTTTGGGAAAGACAGAAGATGGGTTGAAATGGATGGAGTCTTATCTTAACCTAAATTGAGCGATTTCTTTCACCCTTCACAAGGGGGGCGGGGAGGCC
>Ga0209721_1000369_pt1 | contig 41981 bp, 45 predicted proteins | sample TshhotsprinmetaG_FD_184139 | JGI IMG/M metagenome (GOLD analysis project Ga0209721, IMG submission 184139) | Hot spring microbial communities from South Africa to study Microbial Dark Matter (Phase II) - Tshipise hot spring metaG (SPAdes)... | ecosystem: Environmental > Aquatic > Thermal springs...
CCATATGGATTTTGCCAGAAGGATAGGGAAACATCTCGAGGCAGTAAAACTTCTCCTTCGACGTGTCGGCATCTGTCTTGTGGAGTTTCCTTTCAGCCCAGTATTTCTGCCACTTCAGCTCTATTTCGTTGAAGTCGTATCGCTCTTTCATTATTCCTCTTAAAACTTGATCCCGATGTCAGGGAAGAGTGCCGAAAGCTGTCCCATTTTATTTGTCAGGAGCATGATACCAAAGGCGATCAAAATGAGACCGCTGATGATCATAATCGCCCTCATGAATTTGTGTATCTTTCTGGTATAAGTAAAAAACACATTTATGGCAAGGGTTGCCAGTATGAATGGTATTGCAAGTCCGAGGGAATATACAGCAAGGAGTTTCAAGCCATAGGTTGCAGATGCCTGCGAGCTTGCATAAATCAGGATGGTTCCGAGGATCGGGCCTATGCAGGGGGTCCAGCCTGCTGCAAAGCTCATCCCTATAAAGAATGCTCCGAGATGACCTGCAGGGCCTTTATTGATGTGGAACCTCTTTTCCTTCATGAGGAAATCGAACTTTATAAAGCCTGCTATAAAGAAACCGAATATTATTGTGAGGATTCCGCCGCCGATCCTCAGATAATCCTGGTATTTAAGAAGGAGATTGCCGAGCAAAGACGAAGAAGTGCCCAGAGAAACAAAGATCGTCGAAAAACCGAGGATGAATGCGATTGTATTCGGCATTGTTTTGACAACTATTTTTGATATGCGTGGAGAGTGTTTTAGTTCATACAGAGACACTCCTGTTATAAGCGATACATAAGCAGGCACAAGGGGCAAGACGCAAGGCGAAAGAAATGACAATACCCCTGCTAAAAATGCCAGTGTAAAAGAAACGTCTTTCATCGGCTACACTCCATATTTATCTTGCACATTCTTTTGTATCTCCTTTAATTTTCTCGATTGCGTGCGGAATAACATCTATAATCACTTCTAAATTCTCTCTAACCGCAGTCGGGCTGCCCGGAAGATTTATTATTAGGGTCTGCCCCTTCACACCTGCAACAGCCCTTGAGAGCATTGCCCTGTTTGTCTTTTTTAAACTCTCCATCCTCATCGTTTCTGCTATGCCGGGAATCTCCCTTTCAATGACATCAATGGTTGCCTCTGGGGTAACATCCCTTGGAGAAAGCCCTGTTCCGCCTGTGGTAAGGATAAGATCAACCTCATTAACATATTCCAAGAGTCTCTGCTTTATCAAATCCCTTTCGTCAGGCAGTATATCGTAATATTTAACCTCACCCAATCCTTTAAGCATATCGGCAATAGCGGGCCCGCTTTTATCTTCCCTCTCTCCCTTTGCGCCCTTGTCGCTCAATGTAAGAACCGCAATGGTTATCATAAGACTTCTATATTGTCGCCGACCTTAATACTGCCGCCTTTTAAAATCTTAATAAAAATGCCCTCCTTCGGCATAACACAATCCCCTGCCTGATAATATATTGCGCATCTTGCATGGCATTCCTTGCCGATCTGGCTAACTTCACCGACAACCTCGCTGCCGATATTCACTCTTGTGCCGATGGGAAGTGAAAGGAGGTCAATACCCTCTGTTGTTATATTCTCTGCGAAATCTCCTGGCTTTACATCGAGCCCCGTCGCCTGCATCTTCTTTATGCTTTCCAGTGCAAGTAAACTCACCTGCCTGTGCCACGTGGACGAGGCGTGGGCATCCCCTTCTATACCGGAATTTTCGTTTATAATTGCCTCGTCAACAGGCTTCTTTCTGATACCCTTTTTTTCGCTGATGTTTATCGAAACGATTTTGCCTGTCATTGAATCCTCCAAAATCTTTATTTCCTAAAATAACACAAACAGTTAGTGTAAGTCAGCAGTTTGCCCTCTATATCAAGAACAATGTAATGGCCAGAGGGGCCTTTTGAGGGACTTTGGTGATAGTGTCTCGCGAGGTATGGGGAATATCTCGTTAAAGGACTCTCGATTCTTGAGATCCCTAAGGACTTCCCGCGCTTCATGGTAATTCGACACCTCTTTGATGTTTTTCATTCCAATGGCCTTTGCATCTACATTGAGCACGGTCTCATTTTCTTTTACCGCAATAACAGGAATGCCTCTCTGGATCGCTGTTAGTGCAGGAACCCCTCCAAGACACCCGGCAGGAAGGATTACAGCGCATACATCTGAGACCGTCACATCAGCCTCATGGATTGGACAGGGAAGGGGAGCACGGTGGAGCCCTCCAAGTACTGATCCGAGAAATCCATGGGGCGCAACGCACTCTGCCGCTGCACGGGGATCCACTATGTCCCGCTTTAAGAGTTCCTGTGCCTCCTCATTGGTCAACATAGGAGCATGTGCCGCAGGAATACTCCGGAGATGTCCTATGCTGTGGGAGATGATAGCCTCGGTCCTGCCATAAGGGTCAGGGGCTTTCCCGCTATGAAAGAGGTCCATGATCCCCGGAGGAATTTTAATATGTGTTGCAACTGCAATGGTACGCGCACCATCTCCAATAAGCTCATCGGTTGCATCGAATAATACTTCAGGATTGCTCACCTCGCCCACGAGGATTCCGCTCTCGCTGAGGTATGATTTTCCTCCCACAGGCATTTTCGTCCTCACCACTCCCACCACCTCCACCCCGCGCACTGCATTGTATGCTTCAATGGTGCGGAGCATTCCCTTTTCAGCATCGCTGCCAGCTCCAGGGGTATCGAGTATAACCCCTATCGGATTCCTATCGACAATGCGCAGGCCGATTCTCCCTTTTAGGAACTCATCAAGCCAGAACCCTTCAATGTAGAGCGAGTTATTCGGCATGAAGTTGAGGAAACCAGTATTCACTACATTGGGATGGGTGATCACCAATGCACATTCTTGCGAGACCTCTCTCAGGGCCGGCGTCGCGTCTCCAATATAGCCGCCGATGGATGCCCTCACCCCTGTAGGGACAACGAATACAGCGATAAATGGTCGTTGAGGTTTTTCATGCACGACAGATGGAGGAGATGGGCGAAGATCTCCTCTCATATTGCCATTTCCACCTTTAAGGATCGTTGCTTCAATAATGTATCCGTATGCCGTCCTATTTACAATGGCAAATCTAAGTGCTGTTTCATCGGGCTTCAATGTCGTCCTGAAGAACTCATCGACCCTTTCAAGAAGCAGTTCCGGAGGGATGAGCTTTTGGGATGGCATTTCGTAGTGATCAGTGAAGATCCTAAACAATCACCCCTCCACCTATAACCGTGTCTTCATCGTAAAAAACCGCACTCTGACCAGGAGCCGGCGCCCACTGGGGTTCATCATAAATAACCTTTGCCATATTATCATCAAGAATTGAAATAGTTGCAGGCTCATCCTTCATCATGGAGCGCACTTTAACAGTAGCCCTAAAATGCTCCAGTCCCTCTTGCGTGCTAAGCCAATTAACATCTTCCACTACAAACTCCTTCATCATTGCTGCTTCACGCGGCCCCACGTATATAGCATTTTTTGAAGGGTCTATTCTCGTCACAAACAATGGCTTGCCTGTTGCAATACCGAGCCTTTTCCTCTGCCCAATGGTGTACAGATGTAATCCCTTGTGGCTGCCGAGGATATTGCCTGTCTCCACATCAATGATCGGGCCCTCTTTAGACTCTGTCAGATGTTCTAAAAACTTGAAATAATTCCTGTCCTCTATGAAGCATATCTCCTGACTTTCAGGCCTCTTTGCAGCAGGGAGATTAAGCATCCTCGCTATCTCCCGCACCTCATCCTTTCTCTTTTCTCCAAGGGGCAGTTTAAGGCGACTAAGTTCTTCCTGCCTCAAAACATAAAGTACATAAGACTGGTCTTTTTTAGCATCAAGTCCTTTTTTTAATAAACACCCTTGACCTTTGACCCTTGACCCTTGACCCGATTCTACCCTCGCATAATGTCCTGTTGCTATAAAATCAGCACCCTTCTCATCAGCTATTTTCAAGAGATATGGGAACTTTATGTATTTGTTGCAGAGGATGCATGGATTGGGAGTGATCCCCTGCGAATACGCTTCGATAAACGGTTCTATGACCTTCTGGATAAACTCATTCCGCAGATCCACTGCCGCATGTGTTACTCCCATATGTTCAGCGGTCCGTCTTGCATCATTGATGGCCTCGATGGAGCAGCACCCGGTAAAGGTATTTTTCAGCCGGGCCTCGTACAGGATAAAGCTTATTCCTTCGACGCTGTATCCCTGTTCCTTTAAAAGATAGGCGGTGACCGAGGAATCAACGCCTCCGCTCATTCCCACTATTACCTTTTTCATAACATTAGGATATAGCTTTTTGCTTTTGTTCTTCAAATATGTTACAGTGATAAAATCTTTAAATTTAAAAAGGAGAATCGGAATGAAGAGATTTTTATTGGTGCCCATTACCCTTATTGTTGCCCTCGTTTTTGTTGCTTCATGTGCAAAGGAAAGCGGACAGAAAGGCGGCTATGTGCTGAAAATAGACGGCAATGTGTATACTCAGGAGGATGTGCAGGCGGAGATGAATACTCTTCCTGAAATGGCTAAGGAATTCTTCCAGGGGCCTGAAGGCACTGCAAGATTTGTGGACGAACTGGTTAAGAAGGAGCTGCTTTATATAGAGGCAAAGAACAAGGGATTGGACAAAAGCAAGGATTTCCAGAAAAAGGTGGAGGAGTTCAAAAAGATAACCCTCATTAACCAGATACTCGAAAAGGAGATAGAATCAGCAGCAAAGGTTACGGACAAGGATATAAAGGATTACTATGACAAACACAAGGAAGACTTTATGGTGAACACACAGGTTAGGTTGAGCCATATAGTGGTAAAAGCAGACGATGATGCTAAAAAGGTTTATGAGAGGCTCAAAAAGGGAGAGGACTTCGCAAAGGTTGCTTCCGAGGTGTCTCTTGACAAGGCGTCTGCAAAGGCAGGAGGAGACATCGGGAATTTCAAAAGGGGCGAGATGAAGCCGGAGCTGGAAGATGTTGCCTTCAGATTGAAAAAAGGCGAGGTAAGCATGCCCATAAGACTTAAAGACGGCATACATATAATCAAGGTGACAGACGCAAAGGGTTCTATGCTAGAATTTGACAAAGTAAAAGGGCTTATCGGCCAGAGAATGGCTGCTGAAAAGCAAAGGGAAAGCTTTGATAAATTCATCGAGAATCTAAAGAAGAAGCATAAGATTGACATAAACAAGGATGCACTGGCAAAGATAACATTCGCGCCAACGCCGGCACCAGCAGCACCTGCACACAAATAAAATAATTAAGTAAGGGCTTGGCAAACAAGCCCTTACTTTCCTATGCAAAACTCGCTGAATATCTTATTTAAGATATCTTCTGTAGTAACCGCACCTATGATCTCCCCGAGGCTGTCGAGGGATTCCCTTAGAAAAAGTGCTACAACCTCAAGTGGCTCGTTTCTTTTTAATGCATCTTCTGCATCCTTTAGGGATTTCAATGCCCTGTCTATGGATTGCTTGTGTCTGAGGTTTGTTATGATTATATCTTCAGCATCCGAAGCCTTGCCTGCTGTTATGCAGAGGGAATAAATGGCATCCTTTAAATCATCGATACCGTCACCTTTTAAAGCAGAAACTTTTACTATTGGAAAATTAGGGACACATCCCATATTTCTGAAAGCATATGTCGAAAGGTGAATGCAGATATGGGATGTGTCCCTAATTTTCAGTAGGGCTGGACTCTCTATATCGGATTTATTAATTACAATCACTGCCCTTTTATCCTTCACCTTATCGATTACCTCTTTATCCGCTTCGTCAAATGGCCTGCTGGCATCGAGCACTGCCAGCACAATATCCGCACCCTCGATAGCCTTAAGGCTCCTCCTTACGCCCTCAATCTCTGCAAGGTCATGGGTCTCCCTTATTCCTGCAGTATCCATTATCCTTAACGGCAGACCGTTGATGTTCAGGTAATCCTCTATTACATCCCGTGTTGTTCCAGGCATTTCCGTAACTATTGCCCTGTCTTTTTGCAGAAGGCTATTTAGAAGGGAAGACTTCCCCACATTAGGCTTGCCGACAATGGCAGTGGAAACCCCTTCCCTGAAAAATCTCCCTTCATCATATCTCTTTGAGATGCTTAGCAGTTCACGTCCTATGGACTGCATCGAGTCCAGCAGGTCTCCTTTTTCGATGACCTCGATCTCGTCCTCTGGAAAATCTATATACGCCTCTATGTGCATGCAGAGTTCCGTGACTTTATCCCTCATATCAGTTATCTTTGCGGAAAGCCTTCCCTCAAGCTGCCGGAGCGCAAGCCTTTCTGCCTGTTCTGTCTTTGCCCTGATAACATCTATAACAGCCTCTGCCTGTGAGAGGTCTATCCTGCCGTTTAAAAAAGCCCTCTTTGTAAACTCGCCCGGCTCTGCAAGCCTCGCGCCTTCTCTTAAGAGGAGCTGAAGGGTTACGCGCAATGGAAGCATACCGCCGTGGCAGTTGATTTCCACGACATCCTCCCTTGTATATGTCTTTGGAGCTTTCATAACTGTGGCAATGACTTCGTCTATCTTCTCGTTTTTGGCAGGATCAATTACAAATCCATAAACAACAGTGTGGGATTTTGCATCCCTGAGTTTCCTGTCTTTTGGAGAAAAAAATACTTTGTCGGCGATAGGAATTGCATCCTTGCCGCTCAGGCGCACAATGCCTATGCCGCCTTCGCCTATGGGGGTTGATATCGCAACTATTGTGTCTTCGAGATGGTTCATATAAGGGATGGTGCCGGTGGGGAGGGTCGAACTCCCACGGGGTTGCCCCCAACGGATTTTGAGTCCGTCGCGTCTGCCAGTTCCACCACACCGGCTGTCAAATAGTATAACACAAAAACCGCTTACTCCGACGGCTCTATGTGAACCACCACATCAACAACCTCTGAAATCTTGCTCTTTATCTCCTTTTCTACTGTTTCCGCAATTCTATGGGCATTTTCTACTGATAGGGATGGATCAACAAGCACATGCAGGTCAACGAATATATGGCTTTTTGTTCCTCTTGTCCTGATCTCGTGACATTCCATGACCCCATCGACTGTGCATGCAATCTCTTTAATGATGGATATGTCCATCTGAGTCCTGTCTACAAGGGTTTCTGTGGATTCCCTGATTATATCTATACCTGCCTTTGCAATGAATATACCTACAATTACGCCTGTGATGGGATCTGCTATTGGAAATCCTAATTTTATAAAGACGAGACTGACTATAACGCCTATGGACACATATATATCACTCTTTGTGTGCCTTGAATCAGCAATAAGGAATTCGCTGTTCAGCTTCTCTCCCTTTCGTTTTTCGTAGGTGGAGACGAAGATGTTAATCGCCATAGTAATTAACATCACTAAAAAGCTTTCCGCGGCAACTACTGTTAAATGCTTGCCAATTAATGATTCATAGACTTTTTTAAAGACCTCGAAGCATGTCAGGAGCATCAGAAGCCCCACAAAGATGGTGAAGACTGTTTCGTACCTCCTGTGTCCGTAGGGGTGTTTTTCATCGGGTGGATGCGAAGCTATGTATATACCTGCAAGTCCAACAATATTGGATACACCGTCAAACAGGGAATGGAACCCGTCGGAGAATATGGATATGGAATGTGTAATATAGCCGTAAAAGACCTTTGCCGCAGAAACAAGGAGGTTCAATGCAAGGGTGATTAATAATACCTTTCTTATCTCGGATGTCCTGTCCAAACCTCCTCCCAATATTTCTTGAATTGCTTAAATGTCCTGTTATCTATAGCTTCCCTCATTTTTCTGAAAAAGTCGAGATAAAAGTATAGGTTATGGATTGTATTGAGTCTCATGGACAGTATCTCTTTTGAGAGAAAGAGATGTCTCAAATACGCCTTCGAATAGTTTCTGCATGTGTAACAATTGCAGTCAGGGTCCAAAGGATCGGGGTCTGCCTTGAATTCTGTCCTTTTAATGCTTATTCTTCCTCTGCTTGTAAATAGAGTGCCGTTTCTCGCATTTCTTGTGGGCATTACGCAGTCAAACATGTCAAATCCGTTTTCGACTGCAACCAGCACATCCACGAGATCGCCAACTCCCATCAAGTATCTCGGCCTGTCTTCAGGCATCAAAGGTGCGATGAATTCAATGATCTCATACATCTCTTCTTTTGGCTCTCCAACGCTCAATCCTCCTGCTGCATATCCATCAAACCCTATCTCCATAAGCTCTTCGAGGCTTCTCTTTCGTAAATCCTTGTACATGCCTCCCTGAATGATGCCGAAGAGAGACTGAATGGGTGAATGGGTGAATGGGTGAATGGGTGAATTTCCCGAATCTTCGTATCTCTTTATCTCCGTTTTAGCGATTCTCCGTTTCACCGATTCGCAATATTCCTTACACCTCCCTGCCCATTTTGTCGTTAGCTCAAGGGACTTGACTGCATACTCGTATTCTGCGGGATATGGAGTGCATTCATCGAATGCCATTGCAATGTCCGAGCCAAGCATTGCCTGTATCTCCATTGCCTTTTCAGGCCCTATAAAGTGAAGCGAGCCGTCAATGTGCGACCTGAATTCTACGCCGTCCTCCCTGATCCTCCTCAATGAAGAGAGGCTGTAAACCTGAAAACCGCCGCTGTCAGTGAGTATGGGGCCGCTCCAGTTAATGAATTTATGGAGCCCGCCCAGTTGGTGGATTATCTCATGCCCGGGTCTCAGATACAGATGGTATGTATTGCTCAGTATGATTTCAGCGCCTATCTCTTTTAATTCCTCCGGGAACATGGCCTTGACAGTCCCCTGTGTGCCAACAGGCATGAATGCAGGGGTATTAACTACACCTCTTGCAGTCTCTATTGCTCCTGTTCTGGATTTATTATCGATATGTTTAATGTAAAATCTCACTGTTTAAAATCCTAAATACGAATTTCTAAATTCTAAACAAATTCGAAATCAAAAATCCAAATGTTTAAAGCTTTTTTGATTTAATATTGTTTAGAGTTTAGGATTTAGAGTTTGGGATTTTTCTCCTCTATCGGCAGATAGATTGTAAATGTAGAGCCCTTATCGGGAATGCTTTCTGCTATAACATATCCATGGTGGGCCTTTATAATTGAATATACCGTTGCAAGCCCCAATCCTGTGCCTTTGTCAACAGGCTTTGTCGTGAAGAACGGCTCGAAGATATGGCTTAGAGTAGCCTCATCCATGCCTGTCCCTGTATCTGATATCTGTATTGCAACGTATTTTCCGGCTTTGAGATAATGGTATTTAGAATTCCCGTTAACAATATCGGTGACAAATGTTTTCATAGTCAGTTTTCCACCATCGGGCATGGCATCCTTGCTGTTTATGGCTATGTTTAAAAGTGCCTGCTCAAGCTGCATGATGTCGCCTTTAATTGCAGGCAGGCCGTCATTCATTTTCGCTGTAATCTCTATGTTCTTTGGGAACGTACCAGAAAGGAGTCTCTGGAGTTCTGTTATTAATTTATTGATGTCGATAGGCATGACAGACTCTTTTTCCAGCATCCTTTTTCTTGACAGGCCTGCCAGATCCCTCGCAAGCCCGCTTGCCTTCTGGGCAGATGACTCGATGGTTTCTGTGTATTTCAATAGTTCGTCTATGTCTTCTCCTTGTAATGTCTGTTTTCCCCTTTTGGCATCTTTAAGCTTCATGCTGATAAGGGATGCATATCCCAGGACCCCCACAAGCATATTATTGAAATTGTGGGCAACGCCTGTGGCGAGCACCCTTATGCCCTTCAGTTTCTGCTCCTCTATTATCTGCTTCATCAGCCTCTGTCTTTCGGCCGTCATTTCGCTTATGCTTTTGCTTAGAAATTCAAACTCGTATATGCCCTCATATTCAGGCTGTTCACCCGCTTTAAGGGAGGCGATGATTTTATTTATGGGGTATTTTATTGACCTGTTCAGATAGAAAAGAATCAACAAGGCCGTAATTGAAAGTATGGCTCCGGTGGCCATGTATGCAAGCCTTACATTGTTTATCAGGGAGGAGTATTCGGCAGCGTCCTTTATAAATACTATCTGCCAGTCCCATGGCTCAAACTGCATCCGGTATGCATAGTGCTTTTTATCATCGTATTCTAAAGACGAGACTGTGTTATGCTCTGCATTTTTTCCAACAATTTTTAAAAGTCCCGGTGAAAGGCCATAGGCAAGGAGCACTTCATTGTCTTTTTCTGCAATAATGCCTTTAAGATTATTCTGCTGCATGAAGTCCTCTATCATGCCGATGGTTAGACCCCTTTTAATCCTTGCAGCCTTCTCATCGCTTGCTGCGCCTGTTTTTAAAAGCTCGTTCAGATTTCTAGCACAGATATTATAGATCTCGCGGGACATTCCCATAAGGGCATCCTTGATATGTCTGTCTGTAAAATCCGAGACAGAACTGAGGACAAATATGTAAAGTCCAATGCCTGCCAGTATGACCAATGCAATTACAGGCATTATGATTCTGAATGCAAGGCTGCGGGTTATGTTTCTGAGGACTTTCATTTGAATACGGGTTTTGCTGTTCTCAGGTCTTCAGGCCAGACAATCTCCTTTTTGCCCTTCTGCCACTGGATGATGAGATTGAAGTGTTTTATCTGCACTCCTGTCCTGTCAACGCCGTACCTGCCTATAATGGTCATTGTATCCATTGCAGATAGAATATCCCTTAGTCTATTCCTGTCAAGGTTCCCTGACCTTTTCAGTGCAGTCTCCAGTATCTGTCCTGCAGCATAGGCAACTGCAGCATGGTATGAGGGGTCTTCTTTATATGCCTTTGTGTATGAGCTATAAAACTCATGACAGCCGGGAGGGGTTGAACTGCCATGGTGTTCCCACTGGGATGAAGAAAAGACATAATTTGCATCAGCCTTAAGCACATCAAGGAATTTGCGAATGACAGGGCCAACAGAGGCGTAGTATGCCTTTGGCTGCCATTTGATGTTTTTGAGGGAAAGCCGCATATTCACAGCCTCATCAAAATGACCGCACACAATCAAGACCTGCGCCCTTGACGCCTTTACCCTTTGTGCCATATCGTCAAGATTTTTTGTCCCTTTTTTAAAACCCTCAAATAAAAGGACATTAAGTCCAAACCTCAATGCCCATTTTTTTGCGCCGCTGGCAACATCCTTTGAAAAGGAGTCATCCGCATGCACAATGGCAATGTCTCTATAACCATTCATAGCCAACATTTCAAGAAAACCTGCAGCATATTTGCTTGCAGGGGCATAGACGCCAAAGACATATTCATAGCCCTTCTGCCATAGTCTGTCTGAAGATGCACCTGCTACAAGAACAGGATAGCCGTATTGTTCCGTTACCGGCAGTACTGCCTCTGTTATCTCGCTCGAATAGGGTCCAAAGACAAGGTCAACCTTATCCCTCAGGATAAGATGCTCATAAAGCGCCTTTGCAATCCGGGGATCGCCTTTGTCATCATATATAACGAGGCGAACCTTTCTCCCCAGGATGCCGCCTTTGCTGTTTACATGATCCTCCCAGAGCTTGAAGCCCTTCATCTGTATATTGGACATTTCTGAATATTTACCCGTAAGACCAAGTGTGAGGCCGATCTCGATGGGTTCCGATGCGTTGGCAGGCTTTAGTAAAAGGCACGGCAGAAAAATAATAAGTAGAACTAATAAATTTAACCCTTTCATAAAGGTATTATATCAGATTATTTTTGTGAACAAGCTGTTCACACATACTTCACAGAAAAAGTTTTTATAAATCATGGAATTGTTAAAAATTCATTTTTTGCTTGACAAGCACAATATATTGTGGTTTAATTTCTGATGCAATACTAAATATGTGGATTGCAAATGGTTTTTAAATCATTAAGATCATTAAACCAACAAACCATAAATCATAAAAGGGGAGTCCTATGAAGGAAACAGCAGTCGCTCTTAATCTGTCGCAAAATGCCTTAACAGTCCTTGAAAAGAGGTATCTCAAAAAAAACGAGGAAGGAAAGGTCATAGAGACCCCTGCAGATCTCTTCCGCAGGGTTGCAAGGCATGTCGCGTCTGCGGATGGCCTTTATGGCAAGGCAGAGGTGGAGGTAAAGCGTGTTGAGGAAGAATTTTATGAATTGATGTCATCCCTATCATTCCTTCCCAACAGCCCCACGCTTATGAATGCAGGAAGGAGGCTCGGCCAGCTCTCTGCATGCTTTGTCCTGCCTGTGGACGACTCCATGGAATCAATATTCGATGCAGTTAAGTATGCTGCAATTATCCATAAATCAGGCGGCGGAACAGGCTTCAGCTTTTCGAGGTTAAGGCCAAAGGGCGATGTTGTCGGCTCCACAAAGGGCATATCCTCCGGGCCAGTATCATTCATGACAGTCTTTGATGCGGCAACAGAGGCTGTCAAGCAGGGCGGCACGAGGAGGGGCGCCAATATGGGCATGCTCAGGGTTGACCATCCTGATATCCTCGAATTCATCACCTGCAAGGACAGCAACCACAGGCTCAATAACTTTAATATCTCCGTAGGACTTACAGAGGCATTCATGAAGGCAGTCGAAGATGACGGAGAATATGACCTCATTAATCCGAGGACAAAAAAGGTTGTGAGCAGGCTAAAGGCACGGGAGGTCTTTGATAAGATCGTGAAACAGGCATGGAAGAACGGAGAGCCCGGAATAGTATTCCTTGACAGGATAAATGCATCAAACCCAACGCCCATGCTCGGCGAGATAGAGTCCACAAACCCATGCGGCGAGCAGCCCCTAATGCCTTATGAATCATGCAACCTCGGCTCAATAAACCTTGCAAAGATGGTAAGAGAAGTCAAAAGTCAGGAGTCAGGGGTCAAGAGTTATGAAGTTGATTGGGCAAAGCTCAAAGAGACCACATGGAAGGCAGTGCACTTCCTGGATAATGTCATAGATGTCAATAAATATCCATTGAAGGTGATAGACGAGATGACAAAGGCCAACAGGAAGATAGGCCTCGGTGTTATGGGATGGGCTGACATGCTCATCCAGCTTAAGATTCCGTACAACTCAGAAAGTGCAATAAAGCTTGCAGAAAAGGTGATGGGATACATCCAGACAGAGGGAAGGATAGCATCGAGCGCACTTGCAGAGGAAAGGGGAGTATTCCCGAATTACGAACACAGCATATACAACGGCGAGATGGCTGTAAGAAATGCAACAGTAACAACCATAGCGCCAACAGGAAGCCTCTCCATTATTGCCGGGTGCTCATCCGGAATAGAGCCGCTCTTTGCAGTATCCTTTGTCAGGAATGTAATGGAGGGCACAAAGCTCATAGAGGTCAATCCATACTTCGAACAAGAGGCAAAGGCAAGGGGGGTGTGGAGCAGGGAACTCATGGAAAAGATTGCAGATTCTGGCTCTGTAGCGCATTTTGTAGAATTCCCGGAAGAAATGAGGGAAGTATTTGTAACAGCTCATGACATCACACCCACAGACCATATAAAGATGCAGTCTGCATTCCAGAAATATGTGGACAATGCCGTTTCAAAGACCGTGAACTTCCCTCATGCGGCAACGACAAAGGATGTTGAGGATGTCTACATGCTTGCATACAAAACAGGCTGCAAGGGCGTGACCGTTTACAGGGACGGATCGAGAGAGGAGCAGGTTCTTAGCACAAAGAAGGCAGATAAAAAGGCAAAGCAGGAAACAGGCGGAAAGGTTGTGCCCAAAAAGAGGCCGTCTGTCATCAAGGGTGCAACAAGGCTTCTAAAGACAGGCTGTGGTCATCTCTATGTGACGATCAATGAGGATGAAAACGGCAGGCCATTTGAGGTATTCACGAATATCGGCAAGGCTGGCGGCTGTGCATCGAGCCAGTCAGAGGCAATCGGAAGGCTCATATCCCTTTCTCTCAGGTCTAATATCGAGCCTGAAGAGATAGTTAAACAGTTGAAGGGAATATCGTGCCACCAGCCCTCATGGACAGAAGACGGGAAGATACTCTCATGCTCTGATGCAATTGCAAAGGCAATAGAGAAATACGCACATGCTGCAAAAGGCGACAATGGAAACGGCAAGTCCAAATACAATGAGGTTATGCTCATAGGTGCATGCCCTGAGTGCGGCGGCACTGTGGAGCATGAGGGCGGCTGCGCAGTCTGCCATAACTGCGGATTTACTAAGTGTGGGTAGAGGCAGCTTGAAGCATGGTGCGACTGGCTTTCGCAAAATTGAATAGTCCTTTTGCGCCAGTGGTCATGAGTAATAGAATAAAAGCGTTTTCTGTCTGCAAAGGATGGGGGCAGGGTGTTACCTGCCCCCTACCGAGAACCCGGCAATCTTGCTTCGATCCAGCCGCACCCTGCTTCCAAAATATTTTATCTGTAGGAGAAAAATATGAGTAAAAATAACGGTGGTCATAAATTTACCCGCCCCTCTTGGGATGAATACTTTTTAGAGATCGCAAAGGTCGTCTCCTCTCGCTCCACTTGCCTGAGGAGAAGGTATGGCGCTGTAATTGTGAAGGACAATGTCATCGTAAGCACTGGATATAACGGCGCACCAAGAGGCTCTGTGAACTGCGTTGACAGGGGAAGCTGCAGGAGAAAGGAGCTTAATGTTCCTGCCGGAGAACGATATGAGCTGTGCGAAGCAGTCCATGCAGAGCAGAATGCAGTAATCAATGGCTCCCCTGAGAGGATGAAAGAGGCAACTATTTACATAGCAGGATTTGAAGAGGATGAAACCTTTGCAGACGGCAAACCATGTTTGTTATGCCGGCGCATGATACAGAATGCCATGATAAAGGAAGTCGTTTATCTCAAAAAAGACGGCAGCATCGTGAAGGTAGGGGATGTGAGGGATCTGGAGGGAGCAGCTATAATCAGGTAGAAAATGGTGGCAATTATCGCCATAAAAATTGCTGGCTATTTTAGCCTCCTTGTGGTATGATTTGAAAATCAAGGTTAAGGAGGATGAGTTAATGGGGGGAAAAGGCGACTTTTGTTCTTGATGAACAAATAATGGCAGAGGCTAAGGAAATTGTCGGAAAGGGTTTCTTTAAATCCGTGAATGTTTTTGTTGAGACAGCAGTAAAAGATGAAATTGAAAAGATAAAGAAGGAACAAATTAGGACTGCTATCAGAGCAGCCGCTCGGGACCCTCTTTTTCTTGCAGACATTAAAGAAATAGAGAAAGATTTTGAATACGCAGATTTTGAAGTATCAGAAAAATGAATTATAAGTAGAGAATATTTACAGCAGACCCTAGTCCTGTTGTCGGTTCGGAACAAAAGGGCAAAAGACCTGTCCTTATTATTAGCGATGAAGATTTTAATAATGTTATGCCTGTCGTAACAGTTTTGCCTATAACCTCCCTAAAAAAAGACAGAAAAGCTTATCCCAATGAAGTTATGTTAAAAGAAGGAACCGGAGGACTATCTCATAACTCAATTGTTCTTGCTCACCAAATAAGAACGATATCAAAACAAAGGCTGAAAGATTTAATTGGATTTATTAATGATCACAATACGCAAGAGGCTATAAATGAAGCATTGAGAGTGCATTTGAATTTGTGAAGATGTTTTTGGTTGAGAGAATAGAGAAGGAGTTTAAAAAGGCGGGGTAATGACTGTAATGTTTTTATCTTCAATTGATAGAAGTTTAGAGGAAAAGTTTGCCAGTGCCGTTGTATCCTATTTCCAGCAGGAAAATTATAAATTAGGGCTTGGAATTTTCAGATTTTCAGATAGATGCAATATGCAAAATTCTTCTTTACGGCAATGAAAGCGATTCGAACAGTTTCCCCTCATGGCATATAAGCGAAAAGACAATATTTGATGAGTACCACAAAGAAAGCCTTGAAATACTTGACTACCTGCATTTAACTTCTCTTGAACTGCGAAAACAGTTAGGCCAATATGCTACACCAATAAACATAGTCAAGCACATTCTTAAATCTGCCGGCTACTCTCACTCAAAAGATATTTTAGATAAAAAACTGATAGATCCAGCTTGCGGGTCAGGCGCTTTCCTGGCAGAATCAGTCCGTATTTACCTGCACTCTTTGAAAAAAGCCGGTATTCCCATTCACAAATGGTATGCAATGGTCATTTCTGCTGTCTGCGGGATAGATATAGACCCTGCGGCATGTTTCTTCGCACGTCTAAACCTTTCAATGCTGCTTGCTCCGGCTGTGCTTGAATCCGCCGCAAAATACGGCATTAGGGCTATAAAGCCCCTGCCTGTTTATTGTGTCGACACTTTGAAAATAACCGCCTCGGAACTGAAAGGAATGCTCTATACAGAACAGAAGACTATCACCTTAACAAACAGGTTTGATTTTGTTGTGGGGAATCCGCCTTACTTCAAGGTAAAAGACTTGCATGATGATTTAAAGGAGGTGTTCTCGGATTCTGTTTATGGACATCCTAATGCATATGCGCTTTTCCTTCATGCAGGGATTGAGATGTTGAGAGAGAGGGGGGGGAGATTAGGTTTTATAATTCCGAGGTCGATGCTCTCAGGCTTATATTTCAAAAACCTTAGAAGTTTCATAGAGCAAAAAACATCGGTAAGAGAAATTGTGTATATATCCGACAGAAAGAAAGTATTTGATGATGTCCTCCACGGCACAATGGTGCTGTGCCTTGAGCGTAATAAGCATCATCGCAGGACTGTTAATATCTCTTACGCTCAAACAACAAAAGAGCTTGAGGACAACATATCCTTTAATGTCGAAAGAGAAAAGGTAATCCAGCGGCTTAACGGCACAACTGTTTGGTTCGTTTCGGACTCTCAGGAGACGTATGATATTATTAATCGCATAATCAAAAGGTATCCCTTGCTGTCAGGACACGAAGTTAACTGTAAGGCAAAAAACAGGCCAGATTGTCTGGAACAGGGTGAAGCCTTTGCTGGCAAAGGATGCAAAGAAAGACAGCCTTCCCCTTATATGGGCTACTGATGTAAGCAAATTCGGCTTCTCCTTTAACAGGATGGGTGAAGATCGTCCCTCTTTCTTACGTGTTAATGAGAAAACAAAAGGACTTATTGTAAAAGACCCCTGTATATTGGTGCAAAGGATAACTGCCGATGAGCAGCCTTATAGGATTGTTGCCAGCATTCCTGAAGAATTCTGCAAGAAGAATAAAGATGGCTATTTTGTAGAGAATCATTTAAATATTATTCAGCCTGTTGCGACTCATTCCACCGCTGACCTGTATTTTATTTTAGGCGTTCTTAATTCCGAGATTGCAGATTTCTTCTTTTCGTGCTATGAATGGCAACACTCAAGTATCTGCAACCGAATTAAACCTCCTGCCGATACCGACAGGAAAATACGAGCAAAGCGTAGCTGAAATCGCAAAAGAGATGCAAAAAACCACTGATGAAGGAAAAAGAAATAGACTCCTCAATGAATTGAACCGATTGACAGCAACGGCTTACGGTTTAACAGCAAAGGAGCATGACTTTATAAAAGGAGCGCCTTACTTATAAATACAAAGGCAAAAACAGGAGACATAATGCCTCTTGAAAAAATTAAGGAAGTTTTACACAAGTTAAATTTTGCAGAGAAATATATTTCCGACCAAACAGCTATATGTGTGCAAGCAATGCTCGATGAAACCGAAAGGAAAGGGTTGCTGCCAGGTCATAAAACCCTCAGCGAAGGCGCAAGAATCCATGACATTTTAAACTATGCAAGAAATGTAATAGGCAGAAAAGTTGCCGAGAATACCAGAGAGGCATATAGGAAAACCTCCCTTGCTCCTCTTATGAATTATGGCATTGTGGTCAGGCACCAGCTCACCACCAATGACCCAAATACATATTACCGCCTTCATCCTGACTTTGCACGTTTGTTTTTAGAAAGAGACATTGAAGAGCAAAATAAATTAATCAGCCAGCTTCAGAGGCAACTAACAAAACGGAAAGTTAAGAAAGCATCCCAGAATAAAGAAATTTCAGTTAAAATCAATAATGAACAGAATTTCCTTTAGGCCCTGGTGAACATAATCTACTTGAGAAGTCCATTGTTGAAATATTTGGCCATGCCTTCTTAAACGAACATCAGGTTGTTTATCTTGGTGATACATCTCCAAGGAAAGGCTATCAAAACCGAACACTGATGAGACGGTTGAACCTCCCGATAGATACGACTGCATCTTTGCCAGATGTCATTCTTTTTTTCAGAACTGGAATCCCATCTTGTTATTATTGAAGCAGTAACAAGCAGCGGCCCAGTTAATTCAATCCGTCTCGATCAACTGCATAAGTTTACAAAGGGGCCAAGAAAATTAGGAATTAAAATAACCTATGTTTCTGCCTTCCCTTCTCGTGCTGTATTCAGGAAGTTCGTTGAGGACATTGCATGGGGCAGCAGTGTGTGGATCGAAAACGAGCCGAATAATATTGTGCATTTTGAGGGGATGGAAAAAAGTTGATGAAGGAATAAAATGGGATGTGTCCCTCACGGGCTACTAAGGTTCTTACACGGGATATTATCTCTCCTGTAAAGAGATCGGTGGAAGGGTTGAGCGACCTCATCAAGGAATATGAGAAGGAGCAGATGGAGCGGGAGATATATGCCCTCCTTCCTATAGAATGGCATGAGGAGATGAGAATATACACTGAGAATGAGTTCGCAAGTGTGATCACCCGGGATAGAGGGATGGAGGTCGTCTCCTTTGATGAGATCAACAAGAACTACAACAGTAATGAATTTAATCCCAGAGATGGAGAATTAATTGAAGCCGCAGACCACCTGGCTGCATTCATTGAAGCATACATGTCTATTAAAAATGGCATGATTTCAGAGGAACTCGAAGATGCGAAAAGCTCTTTGAAATCCCGTTACAAGCATTTTGTCAAGGCAGAGATACGATTCGGAGAAATATATGCAGACTTTGAATGACTCATCTTATGATGCCAGATTACCTAAAACTTAAGGAATATTCCTTATGATCGACCGGTTAGACAAAGATTTAAAAGGCATAAGAAACAGACAACTTACTCCTACCATAATCCTCGGCGATAGCCGCAATATGAGCGAGCTTAAGGATGAGAGCGTTCATCTCGTCGTTACTTCACCTCCATATTGGCAGTTGAAGGATTACGGCAACGGCAATCAGATAGGATTTAACGACAGTTATGAAGATTATATCAATAATTTAAATCTTGTCTGGAAGGAATGTTATAGAGTTCTGCATAAGGGTTGTCGTTTATGCATTAACATCGGCGACCAGTTTGCACGGTCTGTTTATTACGGCCGTTACAAGATCATTTCTATCAGGGAAAAGATAATTAGATTCTGCGAGACAATTGGCTTTGATTATATGGGCGCTATTATCTGGCAGAAGGTTACGACATGCAATACAACAGGCGGCGCAACAATCATGGGGTCTTTTCCTTATCCACGAAATGGAATAATCAAGCTCGACTATGAGTTCATCCTGATTTTTAAAAAGCTCGGCGACCCGCCGAAGGTAAGCAGGGATATAAAAGAAAAATCAAAGCTGACTGCTGAGGAATGGAACGAGTATTTTTACGGCCACTGGAATTTTCCGGGCGAAAGACAGGACAAGCATCTTGCAATGTTTCCGGAAGAATTGCCTAAGAGATTAATAAAGATGTTCTCTTTTGTAGGCGATACTGTTCTCGACCCTTTGGGGAGCGGGACAACCTGCCTTGCCGCAAAGAATCTGAACAGGAATTCTATCTGATACGAGATTAATAAGGATTTCCTGCCTGCAATCAAAGAAAAAATAAAGAGAGATATTAGCGTAATAAAGCAAGACAAAAAGTGCATAGATTTTAAGTAAAGAAATCCAAAAACTTCCTTATATCTTCAAAGACCCTGTTAAATTCGATAAAAAGATTGACCCTAAAAAATTAAAATTCGGCTCAAGGATAGATGATTCAGATAATCAGAGAGAGACCTACTATTCTGTCAAAGAAATCATAAGCCCTGAAATGGTTATTCTGGACAATGATTTGAAGGTCAGGCTTATAGGCGTAAAAGAGAATAAGGCGATAAACGGCAAGGCGCTTCAGTTCTTAAAGGAAAAGCTGAAAGGGCAAAAGGTGTTTCTGAAATTTGACGCCACAAAGTATGACAGTGAGGGTAATTTGTTGTGCTATCTTTATTTGAAAAACAAAACCTTTATCAATGCTCATTTGATTAAGAATAAGCTGGCGGGTATTGATACTTCAATGGACTACAAATATAAGAGCAGCTTCTTAAAATATAAAGGGACGATCTGATGCTAAAGGAATGGATAATCCTCGGCGACAGCCGGAACATGAGCGAGATGAATGCTATTGACAGAAGCGATATCATTCCTTACAATAAAAGTAAGGAATGATATCCTTACTGGAGGGCTGTATGCTGACGGCAAAATTAACTTCTAAAGGCCAGATAACAATACCTAAAAAGGTGAGGGAGAAGTTAGGTGTTCAGGCCGGAGAGGGAATAGGCTTTGAGGAAAAAGACGGGGTGTTTTATATCAAAAAATCCTTAAAAAAATCCCCTTTTGACAAATGGGTTGGTAAACTGAAAGGGCGGCAGAGGCAAAAAACCGACGATATTATCAGCGACCTCAGGGGACAATGATCACTGCGGTCGATACCAATATCCTCTTTGACATACTGCTCCCGGATGAAAGCCATGTTTTGAGTTCAAAAAGGCTGCTTGATGAGCATGCATCAAAAGGACAATTAATAATATGCGAAATCGTCTATGCCGAACTTGCCTCTCAATTCGGCTCCGAAAAAGAGACAAAGGCTTTTTTATCCGATACCGGCATCAGGCTCGTTAATTCCAGCGAGAAATCGCTTGTCGCGGCAGGAGAGCGCTGGCGGGCATATGCAAAAAACAGAAAACCTTCTGCATGCCCGCAATGCAATCATCCTGTTCATTTGAGACAACGGGTGTTGAGCAATTTCATTATTGGCGCACACGCCTTTATGCATGCGGAACAGCTTCTTTCGAGGGACAGAGGGTTTTATAGGACATATTTTAAGGATTTGAAGGTAAAAGGATAAGGCAAAAACAATAAATGTTAACCCTCAGAGGCCATCATCTCATCTGTCTCCACTTCTTTTCAGGCGAGGGTTATGACGCCCCGTTTGTTGAAAATCTGAGAGATGTCCTAAAAAGGGCGGAAGATGAAGAGATAGAGATTATCTCAACTGCTGATAATATCTGCACAAAATGTCTTTATCTTGAGGATTACAGATGCACATATGACGAAAAGGCTGATGAAGAGATAAGAGAGATGGATGAAACAGCCCTCAAGCTTCTCAATCTTACTGCAGGTCAAAAGATAACATGGCAGGATCTAAAAAATCTTATTCCAGACATATTCCTTCAGTGGCATGACAGATACTGCAATGAGTGTGACTGGAAGCAGGCCTGCGAGAAGAGCGATTTTTATCAGGAAATGAAAAGAAGATAAAATGCTCGAAAATATTTTAAAATATTTTAAAATATCCTTTATGAAAGCGAAGAAGAATCTTATTGTTGTGGGCGACAGGGTGCTTGTGGAGGGATAGGGGAGATCTTATGATGGAAATAATATTTTTAGTCGCAGGTTTGGTAATAGGCGGGATAGCCGCATGGTTTGTTGCCAAATCACGTTTGCAGGAAGCCTATTCTCAGAAGATTTCGCAGGTCCAGTCCGATTATTCGGGCAAGATTGCAGAGATCGAGGGAAGGGCAAAGAGCGCAGAGGCAGTTGTCAATGAACTCAGGCAGCAGGTTCAGCAAAGGGAATCGGATATTAATCAGATTAGAAGCGAGCTTGATAATGAGAGGCAGCAAAGGATAGAGACTACAACCAGACTGGACGAGGCGCAGAAGAGGCTTGAGGATTCGTACAAGAACCTTGAGGAGCAGAAGGCGCTCATCGAAGTGATGAAGACCGAGCTGACAGATACGTTCAAGGCACATGCGTCAGCAGCATTAAAGAGCAGCAATGAGGATTTTCTCAAGCTTGCATCAGAGCACCTCGGGAAGATACTTGCAGAGACAAAAGGAAAGCTCGGAGAGCATAGAGAGGCGTTGGACGGAACCATAAAGCCGCTTCAGGAAATGCTCAAGAGATACGAAGAACAGATCCAGCAGATAGAGAAACACAGGCATGAAAGCTTTGGCAGTCTGACTCAGCAAATCCGCTCGCTCTCATCCATGCAGGAGCAGTTGCAGAAGGAGACGAGCAATCTCGTCACTGTTCTTAGAAGGCCAAAGGTGAGCGGCTCATGGGGAGAGATAGGGCTGAGGAGGGTTGCAGAGCTTGCCGGGATGACAGCGTACTGCGATTTCTACGAGCAGGAGTCGGTCTCCACAGATACAGGAAGGCTCAGGCCAGACATGGTTGTGCGCCTCCCGAATGGCAGAGAGATTGTTGTTGATGCAAAGGCGCCTGTTGATGCTTACCTTAATGCAGTCTCCGCATCCTCTGAAGATGAGAGGAAAAAGGCTATAAGCAATTACATAACTCAGGTAAGGAATCATATGAACATCCTCGGATCAAAGGCATACTGGGATCAGTTCAAGCAGTCACCTGAGATTGTTGTGATGTATCTTCCCGGTGAATCGTTTTTCAGCGCTGCTTTGGAGCATGATCATAAGTTGATAGAAGACGGCAGTGCTAAAAAAGTGATACTTTCCACACCGACGACATTTATAGCCCTTCTTAAGGCTATTGCTTACGGCTGGCAGCAGGAGCAGGTTACAAAAAGCGCGCAGGAGATAAATAATTTGGGGAAAGATTTGTATGATAGATTTTCTATTGTGCTTGAGCATTTTGCAGATATAGGAGCTGCAATCGGAAAGGCTGTAGAGTCTTACAACAAAGGGGTGAGTTCCATGGAATCGAGGCTTATCCCTTCTGTAAGGAAGTTCAAGGAGCTTGGGATTTCGAGCCAGAAGGAGATAAAATCTCCTTCTGAAATCAGCCAGAGCACAAAGAATATCGAGCATCTTGCACTGGAATTTGATGATGATAAAAGCAGATAAACGGCATGCACCTAAGTTAAGCGGTTTTATATGTCAGGCACGGCTCAAAGCCTTTAAAAAGTGTTGCTTCAAGTGTATATGAAAGATAATAAATGCATTATCCATCAAGTATCCAATGTCGTAGATGACGGATACAAGATAAATGTTAATACAAGTGCGGCGTTTAAAGTCTTTTCGCCGCACCTGACATATATTTATGGCTAAGAGTCGCTCAATTTGGGATGCATAAATTCATAATTTGGAGGTTTCTGTGATTGAGGATTTAAGGAAGTCTGAGACGTGGAGGGTATTCAGGATACAGTCGGAGCTGGTCGATGGATTTGAGACCCTTTTTGAGATTGGCCCAGCAGTTACCATATTCGGCAGTGCAAGACTTACCGAAGATACGTATTATTACCACCAGGCAATAAAAGTAGGAAAGATGCTCTCCAGCGCTGGATTTTCTGTTATCACAGGCGGCGGGGCAGGGATCATGGAGGCTGCGAATAAAGGCGCTAAGATGGGCAATAAGGGAAAGTCGGTTGGGCTTAATATCGAGATCCCGCATGAGCAACATCCCAACAAATATCTGGATGTAAACATTTCCTTCAGATACTTTTTTGTGAGAAAGCTCATGTTCATAAAATATGCCATGGCCTTTGTCATATTTCCCGGCGGGTTCGGCACAATGGACGAACTGTTCGAGGCATTGACCCTTGTGCAGACAGGCAAGATACAGTCATTCCCCATAATACTGTTCGGCTCTGATTACTGGAAGGGACTTATAGAATGGATGAAGCATACCCTTGTTCCTGAAGGCACGATAGGCAGGGAGGACTTTGCCCTTTTCAGTATTGTGGACACGCCTGAAGAGGTCTGCGAACTGCTCAAGGAGCACTACAGGGTATTCGGAGGCCCTGTACCAATTGGAGAGTGTAAGAATACTAAATAACTACTTGGAGTAGTGGAGTGCGCTCCATTACTCCAATACTCCATCACTCCATTTGCAGTTTGTTTGTCACTTTCTTTATCTCTTCCAGTTTTTGTAAGGCCTTTTTGGAGTCTATGCTTTCCTCTGCAATCTCCCTTGCTGTCTTGAAGTCCTGTGCGAGTCCTGCTACAACAATGGCTGCTGCGGAGTTCATGAGAACAATGTCCCGTTTCGGCCCTTTCTCTCCATTTAGTATGGATATTGTTATTCCTGCATTTTCATTTTTGCTGCCTCCTGCAAGATCCTTGCAGTCAGCCTTTTTAAAGCCGAAGTCCTCCGGCGTTATGTAATATGTCTCTACTTTCCCGTCTTTGTATCTCGAAACCCTTGTGCCGTCGCATACGGTTATCTCGTCCAGTCCGTCCTCTCCATGGACAACCATTGCATCAACGGCACCAAGATTTCCGAGCACTGATGCCATGGGCTCGGTCAACCTGTCCGCAAATACCCCTAATATCTGGCGTTTTGCATTTGCAGGATTAGTAAGGGGGCCGAGGATATTGAATATTGTCCTTATGCCTATTTCCCTGCGCGGGCCGATGGCGAACTTCATTGCAGGATGGAACAATGGTGCAAAGAGAAAACCGAAGTTTGTCTCGAAAAGGCATTTCTCAACCTTTTCAGGGGGCAGTTCGATATTTACCCCGAGGGCCTCAAGCACATCAGCGCTACCTGATTGGCTCGATACAGAGCGGTTGCCGTGCTTTGCAACAGGAACGCCAGATGCAGCAACAACAATGGCAGTGGTTGTCGAGATATTAAATGTTCCAGACATGTCTCCGCCTGTGCCGCATGTGTCGATAACACCTTCAGGGGCATTGATCTTAGTTGCCTTCTCCCTCATTATCCTCGCAGCGGCTGTTATCTCTTCTATTGTTTCGCCCTTTATTCTTAAGGCTGTTAGGAATGCGCCTATCTGTGCATCTGTTGCCCTGCCTTCCATTATCTCTGTCATGCACTCTGCCATTTCTGATTCAGAAAGGCTTATGTTCTGAATTATGATGCTTATGGCTTCCTTTATCATCTATCTTCCCCCTCTATGAGCCATCTGCAGTTTTATGAAATTCCTCAAAAGGTCTTTGCCCACAGTGGTAAGTATAGACTCGGGGTGGAATTGCACACCCTCTATTATGAACTCCTTGTGCCTTACTCCCATTATTATCCCGTTGTCTCTGTTTCCGTCGCTCCATGCGGTTATTTCAAGACAGTCCGGGATGGTCTCCCGCTTGATTACGAGCGAATGGTATCTTGTCGCTTCGAACGGATTGGGAAGTCCTTCAAATATTGTCTTGCCATCATGATATACGAGCGATGTCTTTCCATGCATCAGGTTTGGCGCCCTGACAATCTCTCCGCCAAAGGCAGCGCCGATGGACTGATGCCCGAGGCATACGCCCAAAATTGGGATTTTGCCTGCGAAGTGTTTTATAACATCAATGGATATTCCTGCCTCTTTTGGCGTGCATGGCCCGGGAGATATGACAATCCTCTCTGGATTCATCTTTTCTATATCTTCAATGGTTATTTTATCGTTTCTGTATACCAGGACATCCTCGCCCAGCTCTCCAAGATACTGGACGAGGTTGTATGTAAATGAGTCGTAGTTGTCAATCATCAAAAGCATATTGCCTCCCTTAATTCTTTTCAGGGGGTTTTCGCAAGGGGGATGGAATCCCACTTGCGTGCTCCACTGCCTTCATCATTGCCATTGCCTTGTTTAGTGTCTCCATGTATTCGTTCTCAGGCACAGAATCGGCAACTATGCCGGCTCCTGCCTGAACATATACCTTGCCATCTTTTATAATAAGCGTCCTTATTGTGATGCATGTATCCATATTGCCTGAATATCCGAAATATCCCACTGCCCCTGCATATGCCCCTCTCTTTGTGGGTTCCAGTTCTTCTATGATCTCCATTGCCCTGACCTTCGGCGCTCCTGACACAGTGCCGGCAGGGAAACATGCCCTGAATACATCAAAGGCATCGAAACCCTTCTTGAGCCTGCCTTCCACATTCGAAACCATGTGCATCACGTGGCTGTAACGCTCTACAGTCATCAGCTCTGTAACATTTACAGAGCCTATCTCTGCGACCCTTCCCACATCATTCCTGCCGAGGTCAACGAGCATTATATGCTCTGCGATTTCCTTCGGGTCTTTTTTCAAATCATCTTCAAGGGCTTTATCCTCTTCTTCGGTCTCCCCTCTTTTCCTTGTGCCTGCAATTGGCCTCAGAGTTATCTTATCGCCTTCAAGCCTCACAAGGATTTCTGGAGAAGAGCCGACAATCTGTGATTCTCCTATGTCGAGGTAATACATGTACGGCGAAGGGTTTATTATCCTGAGCGAGCGGTAAATGTCAAAAGGAGATGCGCTTGCCTGTTTCTCGAACCTCTGTGACAGGACTACCTGCACGACATCTCCTGACATTACATACTCCTTTGCCTTTTCAACGGCATTCAGAAAATCTTCCTTTGTAAAATTGGAAGAAAAGTTTTCTGTTTGGGCAAGAGGCGATAGGCCATGGGCAATAGGTGCTGAGGAATAAGCCCCTTGCCTTAACTCGTCTATGATTTTATCTATCCTTGCCTCTGCCTCTGCATACGATTCTTTAATATCCTTTCCTTCTGTATGGGTGTTGCACACAACCTTTATCGTTTGCCTGAGATTGTCAAATATGAGGACTATATCGGCAAGCATGAGGAATATATCAGGCATGTCGATCTCGGGTTTGGGATTGTCAGGAACCCTCTCAAAGAACTTCACGACATCATATCCTATGTATCCAACAAGTCCGCCTGAAAACCTCGGCAGTCCTTTTGTATCAACAGGTCTGAACTTTGAAAGGATGTCCTTTATGACGTTCAGAGGATCGCTGGTTTCTGTTTCTATGACAACCCCTCCGTTTTTTATCTCCACTTTTTTGCCTTTGCATGTTACGGTCATGGAGGGTTCTATGCCGATGAAGGAGTATCTCGCCCATTTTTCACCGCCCACAACGCTTTCGAGGAGAAATGACGGTTTTTTATTCAGCTTGATAAAGGCGCTTACAGGGGTCTCCACATCCCCTAGTATCTCTTTGTAGACGGGGATCAGGTTGCCCTGTCTGGCTAACTCCTTAAATTCATTGAAATTCAAATTCATTTTTTCATTTTAATGGAATCGTGTGTTTTTAGCAATTGATTTGACATAGTTCACATGATTATGATAAGTTTTTCTGTTATCAATTAATTGCGGGTGTAGCTCAGTTGGTAGAGCACAACCTTGCCAAGGTTGGGGTCGCGGGTTCGAATCCCGTCGCCCGCTCCATAAAATCTAAGATGACAGAATACAGATTTCAAAATCAAAAATAAATAATTTAAAGTCTGTCTTCTGATAGACTGGCTTCTATGTTCTGATAATCGGCGGCGTACCCAAGTGGCTAAGGGAGAGGTCTGCAAAACCTCGATGCAGCGGTTCGAATCCGCTCGCCGCCTCCAGAATTAATACCTCATTATCTCCAGATAATCCCTGAAGTCCATCTCTTCTTCTCCCTTTGCAGTGAGAAGTCTTTGTTTTATTTCCTCTATGAATTTCTTCCTGTCACCTTTATAGGCCGGGTCTATTTCTATTGCCCGTGCGATTATTGCCGCAGCATCTCCATATCTGCTTTCCCTGTTATAGGCGAGTGCAAGCCCGTAATACGGCAATGCAAAGAAGGGAGACCTCTTTATGGAATCCTTGAATGCATTTATGGCGGGCTCGTATTGCCCCACCCTGTAATAGGAAATGCCGAGATTGTAGAATGCCGTTTCAGGCGTTCTGTACAGTGGATTTGATAATGCCCTTTTAAATGCATCTATCGCCTCTGTCCACTGCCTTCTCTTTGAATATGTTACACCAAGATTGTTGTATGCCTCTGAAAATTCGGAATCAATGGATACTGCCCTTAGAAACAGGTCCTTTGCCTTTTCGAGTTCATCCAGTTGGAGGTAGACGAGTCCAAGGCTGTTAAGGGTCTCTTTATTGTCGGGGTTGAGCTGATATGCCTTCTGAAGCTCCACAAATGCCATCTGGATATTGCCCTCATTCAGGTGGGAAATGCCCATTTTATAATGGAACTCGGCTTCCTTTCGCTCCTCCACAGGAACAGTGGCGCAGCCGACCAAAAAAGTAAGAAATATAAAACATGGGAGTAATGGAGTAATGGAGTAATGGAGTAATGAAAAGGCCTTTTTCCCCCGCAACACTCCAATGCTCCAATACTCCATTTTCTCTATCTTCTGTTTTCTGTTCTTCATGCCTTCCAGTTTAAATTATTTTGACAATCTTGTCCATAAGGACTGCAGTATCTCCTCGACCTTTGTTATTCTGTCTTTTGACGGTATCACCTGCGTATCAAATTCAAAACCGTCCGGCAGGAAACGAATCCCCCTCTCTTTCTTCTGCAGTTCAAACAATGTCTTTAAGAGTTTATCAAAAAAGTTTTCAGGAATTTTATATTTATCCTCTGCATCGGAGACAAAGAAAAACCTGTATCTGCCGTCTATATCAGAAACCGTAGAGATATATAAGAGCCTTGACAATATTTTTACCTTTATGACATGCATTAGATTATTCACCTCTTCTGGCATGCTGCCGAATCTGTCGAGGAGTTCTTCTTTTAACTCTGTCAGGGCATTCAGGGATTTTACCGACGATATTCTCCTGTAAATGCTCAATCTCAAGGCGATGTCCGGTATGTAGTCCTCGGGTATAAATGCAGAAAGCCTCAGTCTTATCTGGGGTTCTATTTCTTCCTTTATCTCTTCTCCCTTGAGTTCTGAGACAGCCTTTTCCAGCATCTCCATGTACATGTCGAAACCAACTTTGTAGATATGACCTGACTGCTCTGCACCGAGGAGATTTCCTGCCCCTCTTATTTCGAGATCTTTTAGCGCAAGCCTGAAACCTGCGCCTAAATAGCTCATTTCCTGTATTGCCTGAAGCCTCTTTTTTGCATCATCTGTAATGATGTCTTCTCCTGGTATCAGGAAGTATGCATATGCCTGTGTGTTTCCCCTTCCGACCCTTCCCCTGAGCTGGTAGAGGTCTGACAGTCCGAACGTGTCCGCCCTGTCAACGATTATTGTGTTGGCTGTTGTAATGTCGAGGCCTGCACCGATTATTGCAGTGCATACGAGGACATCTGTTTCCTTATTCAGAAAGCCCAGCATGATCCTTTCGAGATCTACCTTCCTCATCTGTCCATGGGCTGTTGCGATCCTCGCATCTGGAACCAGTTTTTTGATATGGACGGATATTTTTTCTATATCTTTTATCCTGTTGTGGACAAAAAATATCTGTCCGTTCCTCTGCATTTCCTTTTCTATTGCCTCTTTTATTATCCTGTCATTGAATGTTGCAACAATGCTTTTCACCGAGAGCCTTTCTTCTGGAGGTGTCTCTATGGTGCACATTTCCCTTATCCCTGACAGGGACATATGCAGCGTCCTCGGAATCGGCGTTGCTGTGAGTGTGAGGATATCGACGCCCTTTTTGAGCTCTTTCAGCCTCTCCTTTTGGGCAACTCCGAACCTGTGCTCTTCGTCTATAATCAGAAGGCCGAGGTTGTGGAGCTGGACTTTTTTGTTCAAGAGCATATGCGTGCCTATAACTATGTCGACCTCTCCTTTTGCAATTGCCGTAATGGAGTTATTCAAATCACCTTTATTTTTAAATCTGCTGAGATAATCTATCCTTACAGGGAATCCCGAAAACCTTGCCTTGAATGTCCTGAAATGCTGCTCTGCAAGCAATGTTGTTGGGACAAGCACAGCCACCTGTTTTCCATCATAGACAGCCCTGAATGCAGCCCTGACAGCCACTTCTGTTTTCCCGTATCCAACATCTCCGCAGAGGAGCATATCCATTGGCATTTCTGAATGCATATGCCTTTTTATCTCTTCTATGGACTTTGTCTGGTCCGGTGTTTCTTCGTAAGGAAAGAAATCATCGAATTCCCTGTGCATGGGAGTGTCCTCGCTGAATTTATAGCCCCTAGCAATCCTCCTCTCAGCATACAGTTTCAGGAGTTTTTCTGCCATCTCCCTGATCCCCTTCTTTACCTTCTGTTTTGTCCTGATCCATGCCTTGCCGCCGAGTTTTTCGAGGGATGGGATGTGTCCTTCTGCTGCGCTGTATTTCTGCAGCCTGTCTATGCTGTGAAACGGGACATATAACCTGCCGTTTGCATACTCTATGGTTATTAAATCCTGTTCATAATCTTCTGCCCTCTGCCTTTGCAATCCGGCGAACCTTCCTATGCCATGGTCTTTGTGCACAACGAAATCGCCGGGTTTTAAATCATCGATGCTGAGGAGGAGCCTCGAGACCTTTGATTTTTTAATGGGCCTGTATGAGGGTCTTTCGCCAAAGATTTCCCTGTCAGTTACTATCAGGAGTTCAGGAAGATTTATTCCTGAAGACAGCCTGCCTGTGGTTATGCAAAACATTCCTTCATAGGATTTTAAGTCCTGCCTGTCTATTATTGGCGCTACAATGCCGCCATCCGACATGATCTCTTTGAGGCGCTCTGCCTGAGCCTTTGAAGACATTACAGCAATAATTTTAGAGTTTGGAGTTAAGAGTTTAGAGTTTTGAACTGTTTGTAAAGCCGCTGGTATGTCGCTTATCTCCTTTCTTTCTTCAGGGAGAATGCCCAGACCTTTGATTGTCATTTCGCCTGCATCAATCCCTTCACCAACAAAGGGGAGATGCGAAATGAGAATGGATTTTTGGAGTGATGGAGTAATGGAGTGATGATCGACAACAAAGACATCGAAATCTCTTAAGCCGGTTAAATCGTCTATCAGATTATGTGTCGGCTCTCCTTCTTCTGCAGGAAAAATTTCTATATCATTTATCTCTTTTATCGACCTCTGTGTTTCGATGTCGAATGTCCTTATGAGGTCTATCTCGTCTCCGAAAAACTCTACCCTCACAGGAGAGGCTTCAGTTGCAGGATATATATCAAAGAGCCATCCCCTCTGACTGTATTCACCCTTTTCCATCACAACGCTCACATTTCTGTAGCCGTGCGATGTGAGCCATGTCTCCAATTTTCCCCTCCCGATTTCAATTCCTTTTTTAAGGGCTAAAATGCTGCTTTCTATATCCGAGATGCTGAAACCGGTCTTGTATGCGTCTTTTGAGGTTATTATTGACCCCGTTAGAAAAAAGGGCTTTTCTAACGGGGTTGACCCTTGACCCTTGACCCTGTGTAGTGCCTTTGCCCTTTCTCCAATGGCTTCTGGACCGGATGGGGGAGGAAAATAGGCGATTGCTGATTGCTGATTGCTGATTGCTGAATTTAAAAACAGAAAGTCATTATAAAGCATTGATGCGGACTCGTCAGAATCTTCGACTACGATAAACGGTTTTTCATTAAATAAGAGCAGCAATGCGAGGTGGGAGATGGAGATATTGTAAATCCTTTTTGTCTCGCTGATTTTCAGACGCTTGCTTATTTGTCCTGCATGGCTTTTTAATAAATGAAATACATTAGGCATGGTTTTATTTTAACTCAAATCTTATATAATATTTCCTATGCTTATACTTATGCTGTCTTTTGCCTTTTATCTCTTTGCAACATGGAAAAGGCATTTCTTATATATCGGTCTTATATTTCAAATCGCCTATCTGATTATGCGTGGGCTTCAACTGGGAAGGCTTCCCCTTGTAGGACCCCACGATACAATTACCTTTCTCTCGGCATCTGTCGTGGCATTCTCAATCCCGTTCAATGTTGTATTAAAGAGGCATCAATTTCGGGGCATCATTGCGGTAATGGGTTCGGTCTTCACTGCATTTGCCCTCGCATCAAAACAGCATAATGCACCCCTTCCGCCTGTTTTAAGGACATTGTGGTTCGAATCCCATGTTGTGCTGGCGTTTCTTTCGTATGCGCTTTTTTTGGAATAGCTGCTGTATTAGGTGCCCTTTTCTTGAAAGAACGGGATAATTCTTTTGATGGTCTTCAATACAGGGCGGTGCTTATCGGCTACTGCTTGTTCTCCATATCCATGGTATTCGGCGGTATATGGGCATATCTTGCATGGGGGACTTACTGGCTATGGACACCAAAGGAACTCTGGACAACAATCCTATGGCTGTTTTACAGCCTTTATCTTCATGCGAGATTAAGGCAGTGGTGGATGGGAAGGCCGATGGCCGTTTTAAGCATCGTTGGCTTTGTTGTTGTATTGTTCACATATCTCGGCGTGAGCCTTCTGATGAAGAGCTCGCATAGCTTTTAAGTATATGTTCAGACACATAACACAATTTTTCTTATCCATAAGAACAACCATATGGCTGCTATGGTTCCTCATGGCTTTGCTCTTTGCAGGAGCATTTATAATGCCTGCAAGAGAAGAATTTCAGGCCATCCAATCGATGCCGCTTTTTGAATGGCTGAAGGTGCAGCCAATAAGTGTGACGTGGTGGTTGTGGTGCTCAATCATTATCCTTGCGATTCTCACAATCAATACTATTTTTTGCAGCATTGAATCCATTATTAAAAAGAGAAAGGCAACGCAATGGCTCTTGCTGATATCACCCCAGATAATACATATCGGTTTTCTGTTTATACTCCTTGCCCATCTTTTGAGTTCTACAGGGGGCTTTAAGGGGATCGCAGTTGCAAGGGAAGGGACATTTTTGAAAATGCCGAATGACAGCATAACATTGAATGTCAGAGCTATAAACATAGATGTTGATCAATACGGATACATAAATGACTGGGAAGTGGATGTGGAATATATTTCAGGGCAGAATAAAATCCTTAAAGACAGGATAAAACCTAATGCACCCTCTCTAAAAGAGGGATTCAATATCAATGTGAAGGATCTTCAGGCGTTTCCAGAAAAGGCTGTTCTCCTACAGGTAAGCAGGGAGCCGGGTGCTTTGTGGGCATTAATTGGCGGGATATTGTTTATGACAGGCATCATTATTCTGATTGTGCTTAAGATGAGGATGGAAAGGTAGTATGATATATCTCATAGTTTAGTAAAGCAGAATCCCGTATTATAAAAATATGAAACCATCCATACCCGAAATAGGGACAGTAATAAGGCTTCAGGGAGACATTGCTACTGTTATGCTCAAAGGCGGAGAGTCATGCAAGGGCTGCGGCCAGGCGAAGATTGGCCTTTGCAAGGCAGGAGGAACTACAATGATGCTTACTGTGAAAAACCCCATCGATGCAAAAGTTGGAGACAGCGTTACCGTGGGAATAGACAAAGGAATTAAGACAAAGGGCTATTTCCTTGCTTTTATTATCCCTCTGCTTTCTCTTATCTTCGGCGCATTGGCAGGGCATATCGTCGGCAAACACCTTTCAATACCATCCCTTGAGGTTATGGCCGGATTTATAACCCTCCTCCTTGTATCCTTTTTCTCCTTCAGAAGGTTAAAGATCCTCGATTCATCTTCATCTATGGCAATAAAGTCTGTTATATCCGACAACAGGTTTTCAGGGTCCATAGAGTCTGACGAAATGAGAAGGTATTCCGAATATTTTGTTTAAATTACTCCACAGGCGTTACAACTGCCATTACAACGAGCCTTTCACCCTTATCAGCCCTGAATCCGTGAGGAACCAACAGGTCGCAGAGTATGGCAGTCTTTTCATCCGCAACGATCTCCTCGTCTCCGACGATAAATGTCCCCTTGCCTTCAACGCAGTACATCATCAACCTTAACGGCGCCTTGTGAGGCTGCAATGCTTGTCCTGCCTCAAGGCACATCAATGCAACACGCATCTCGGGCTTGTCAGAAAGCATTTCCCTTGAGATCTTGTCAGGGTAAAATTTTATAAGCTTTTTAAGATCGATTACTTCCATAGAATCCTCCTCTTTAAGTTGTTTTTATAAATTTAGCATTGAATAGATCATAAAACAATGATATTCATCATAATGCCTAAAGATTTTTATGATTTAAATCATGGTGCTATAATTTGATTATATCTATATTAAAAACTAAGGAAGGTTTTTATGGATAACACACAGAGAGATTATGAGATTTCAGATGAAGACCTCAGGGCTGCCCTCAAGGAAATAAAGACATACGTGGATATTACCGAGGAAGACCTGAAGAAGATTTATTCCATCGCCTTAAGGCATGCAAAGGAAAGGCTCGCCTCCAAAATCCCTGTCAGTGATGTAATGACGAAAAATGTGATAACTGTTAAAAAGGATGCGGATATTCATGAAGTATCAAGACTCCTTTCAGAAAATAAAGTCAGCGGTCTGCCTGTTGTGGATGACGAAAATCACGTTATCGGTGTTGTTACAGAGGCGGATGTCCTTTCTATGACTGGAATGAAGCACGGGCACACATTTAAGGACATCATAAGGCATATCCTTGGAGAGCCTCTGCCGGAGCGAAAGGCTGGCAGCAGGGTGGAAGATGTGATGACATCTCCTGCAATAACAACAAAACCTGATGCAGATATAAGGGAAGTGGCAAGGATTCTTGATGAAAGGAGGATCAAGCGACTTCCTGTAGTGAATGAAGAAAACAAACTCATAGGAATAATCTCGAGGGCAGACATAGTTAGAGCAACAGGAAAAAATGAATATAAGCGAATACTTTTCAAAGATGAAGGGCGGTGCAAAGAGCCCTCCAGGAGTCGGTTTAACAGAGATGCTCTGGTCATGGCTCGGCGCTGTGATAGGTATCGGCATTTGCGGCTATCTCTCCTCAAAGTATTTTGAGCCGAGGGATTTGACATTGATAATTGGCTCATTTGGTGCGTCTGCAGTGCTTGTTTATGGCGCAATCAAAAGCCCCCTTGCCCAGCCGAGAAACCTTATCGGAGGCCATATAATATCAGGGCTTGTTGGCGTTGCATGCTATCAATTGTTCGGTGATGTTATATGGATGGCCGCTGCCCTCGGCGTATCCCTTGCCATTGTGGCGATGCTTGCTACAAAGACGGTTCACCCGCCTGGCGGTGCAACTGCATTGATTGCCGTTATAGGAGGCAAAAAGATACATGACCTCGGTTTTTTGTACGCATTTTTACCTGCCGGAGCAGGTGCTCTTATTTTATTAGTTGTTGCGCTTCTGGTTAATAATATTTCTAAGAACAGAAGGTATCCGGAATACTGGCTTTAACTTTCAATCATTTAATCTGTCCCAGAAGTTCTTTGTCAGTGCTCTCTTTTCATTCAGAGAGCTTAGGATTTTTTTTTCGTCCATATCCATAAAGTTAGCAAGGCTCTGCACGATGGTGCTACCCTCTTTTAGAAGGGATTCATTCCTTAGCCTGAGCATGGTTTCGATGGTCCTGTAAAACATATAAGTCTCTTTTAACATTATTGCATCGCTATTCTTCAGTATGCCGCTTTTGTCGAGGCGGTTAACTGCATCAAGGGTTCCCTGAACAAGTATCTGCGGGTTGTCCCTGCATTTTTTAAGCTGCAGATACTGAATGATAAACCCAAGCTCCTCAAGGCCGCCGCTTCCAAGCTTTATATCATAAGTGCCGGGGACTTCCTTTGATAGTTCTTTTTGAATCCTTTCCCTCATTTTTTTTATGTCGCTTGCTGTTATTTCACTGCCCCTTTCCATTAAAACCTCTCTTCTCAGCTCCATGAATTTGAAATTTGAAATTTGAAACTTGAAATTACAGATGGGTCTTGCCTTTAAAAGTGCCTGAAGTTCCCAAACCTGTGCATGCTTCAGGTAATAATCCCTGAGGCCTTTCAGAGAGCTTACAAGCGGCCCCTTGCTGCCTTCGGGTCTCAGGCGGGTGTCAACCCTGTATGCTATCCCATCCTTTGTGTATGACATGCAGAGCCGCAGCAACTGCTCTGCTGCCTTTATATCTGCTTCTGCTGGTTCGTCAGATGTTATAAATATCAAATCGAGATCGGAGTTGAAAATAATCTCCCTGCCTCCCAGTTTCCCGAAGGCAACAATATTCAATGAGGTCCCGTGCCGTTCAAGCAGTGCTGATAAGATTACATCCGCTGCTTTGCTCAGGGTCTTCATGAGTTCTATGACATCTATTTTCCTGTCCATGAAAAGAAGTCCGAGTTTTATCTCCACAAACCTTCTGAGCAGTCTTATGGCCGTGGTTTCACCGTGTCTTTCTATCAGGATATTTAATTCATTCTTCAACTCCCTCGATGACTTTTTCCTTATCTCGCCTTCGACAATGGACTCGATGTATTCAGGACTGCCCATAAGCATCTTTGACAGATATTCGCTTTGCGAGAAGATAAAATTTAGTACGGAGATCATTTCAGGTCTTTGTGTTATGGCTTCAAGATAGGATTCCTTTGAGGCCAAAATGCTCGAAAAATCGACTAACTGGAGCAGGGCGAGGTCAGGGTTTATACCCTTGATCGCTTCATCCACAAATCTCGGAAGAATATCCTCGAGGAGCCTCCTTCCCCTTATTGTCTGGAAGGAGTATATATTGTTCCTTATCCTGGTGAGATGGTGCATGGCCCTTTTCATATCCGTTATCTTCGTCTTTGAAAGCTCTTCTGCCATGAGGTGTTCAACAGGTGTTTCCATATCCCAGAAAATGCTGCTCAATAAGCCGTGAGGCGGTTCTTTTCTGGATTCCAAAAGTGAATCGTATATTGTCCTTACTTTATGTCTTCTCCTGTTAAGCTCTGATAAAAATGCCGACCTGTCTGGAAATCCCATCTTTTTTCCGAGGATATCCAGTTCCATGTCGCTGGATGGAAGGGCATGTGTCTGGATGTCGTTCAATTGTTGGAGCCTGTGTTCAAGTGTTCTTAAGAATATATAATTGTCCAAAAGCTGGCCGAAGTCTTCATAACCTATAAATCCCTTTTGCAGGAGTTTATGTAAGGCCTTGAATGTACTCCGCTCCCTTAAAGACGGCTCTTTGCCTCCATAGATCAACTGGAATATCTGTATGAAAAATTCTATTTCCCGTATGCCTCCATAGCCCCGTTTTATATCCCTGCTCAACGTTCCTGCTTTTATCTGCTCAACCTGTGACTTCATCCTCCTGATTTCGTCAATGGCCTCAAAGTCAAGGTATTTTCTGTAGACAAAGGGCCTTATTGTATTCAAAAACTCCTGTCCTAACTGCATGTCTCCTGCTATCGGCCTTGCCCTGAGAAGTGCAGCCCTTTCCCATAACTGCCCCCATGATTCATAGTATTCCTCGTAACCTCTTAACGACAGGACTAAACTGCCGCGCTGCCCCTGAGGTCTTAATCTCAAATCAACCCTGTAGGCAAAGCCGTCCTCTGTATTTGCGGAAAGAAACCGTGTGTATTCCTCAACAAGCTTTGTGTAATACTCGAAGGCAGAAATTTTGTTTATGGTCATGCCATGAATGGTTGATATGCCGCTTGTTTCTCCTTCTTCTTTATAAACAAAGATTATGTCCACATCAGAACTGTAATTAAGCTCCAGAGCACCCAGCTTTCCGAGGGCTATTACAGCAAGGGAATTGTTTTCAGGAGCACCATATCTCAGCTTGAGAAAGGGTTCTGCAAAATCTAATGATTCCCATAAAATTGCATCGGCAAGATTGCTCATATCAAGCATTATCTCCTGAAGCTCTGCCAGCCTAAGAATATCCTTCAGTGTGACAATCAAAAATTTATTTTTCCTGAAATTGCGAATTGCCTTCATGCCATCATTTATGGAATTACAAGAGGAAAGTGATTCCTTTAATTCAATCCGTAGCTGTTTAGTGTCAAAGGATATATTGAGATTATCAATGGCATAAAACAATGCCTCGGGACTTTTGATGCAGTAATTGGCGAGGAACTGGCTGTATGAGAAGATAGTGGAAACTTCAGTTATGCGGGCATTCAATTTTTCTGCATATTCTGGATTTTCCGACAGGAATGATTGTATGTTCTTTTTTGCCCTTTCAGGATCAGGGAGATCATAGTTCATAGCTGATGGTTGATAGCTCATGGTAATAAAAATAATACCATGAACTACGAGATGCGAGCTAACTGAAATTTATGCGCTTAATCTCGCCATAACCTCGGATCAAGGGCGTCCCTCAATCCTTCTCCAAAGAGGTTGTAGCTGAGCACAGTGATAAGAATTGCAATGCCAGGGAAAAGGGATAGCCACCATGCTATCTCTATATTGTCCTTCCCTGATGTGAGCATATTGCCCCAGCTGGGTGTAGGAGGCTGAACCCCTATGCCGAGAAAACTTAAAGCCGATTCCACCAGTATTGCGCTTGCCACGCCAAGAATAGCAGAAACGAACACGGGAGCCATGCTGTTTACCATGATGTGTCTTAAGATTATTCTCATATCGCTTGCCCCCAGCGCCTTTGCAGCAAGGACAAATTCCCTCTCTTTCAATGATAGAAATTCTGCCCTTACAAGTCGTGCTACTCCCATCCATGATGTAAACCCTATAACTATCATAATGTTCCAGATACTCGGCCCGACAAAGGCAATGACAGCAAGGACCAGAAAGAATGTCGGAATAGAAAGCATTATATCAATAAACCGCATCATTGCTCTGTCGGTCCAGCCGCCATAGTATCCTGATACCGCACCGAGCAGCATGCCTGTAATTGTTGCTATGCCTGCGGCAATAAAGCCGACTGCCAGTGATATCCGGCTGCCATACAGCATTCGTGATAAAACATCCCTGCCGAGATCATCGGTTCCAAGGGGATGCCTCGCGCCCGGAGGCTCAAGGATGTGTTTTCTGTCAATATCGTTGGGATTAAAGGGAGAAATGAAAGGCGCAAGCACCGCAATAACAAAAAGGACAACCACGATAACTCCACCTGCCACTGCAAGTTTATTCCTTTTAAACCTCTTCCAAAATATCTTCATATCTTACTTCACCCTTATCCTCGGGTCTGCGAGCATGTAGCCGATATCTGCCAGCAGGTTTCCTATCAATGTCAATATTGCCCCGATTGTCAAAATACCCATTATCAGCGGATAATCCCTTGTCATTACACCCATAAAGAAGAGCTGGCCCATGCCCGGAATGCCGAATATATTTTCGAATATAACACTTCCGCCGATGAGTCCGGGGACAGAAAGTCCGAGCAATGTGATGATAGGCAAAAGCGCATTTCTCAGGGCATGTCCGTATATAACCCTCTTTTCGGATAATCCCTTTGCCCTCGCTGTTGTAACATAATCCTGTCTCAGCACCTCAAGCATGCTGCCCCTCATGTATCTTGAAAGACCCGCAAGACCTCCAAAGGAGGAGACAAAGACAGGGAGCAAAAGATGAAGGGTCCTATCCCATATCTTCTCCATGAGTGTCAGCGAGTCATAGTTCATGGACTTAAGCCCTGATATTGGAAGCCAGCCAAGATGCACCCCAAAAAGCATCATCAGCAGGAGGGCAAGCCAGAATGAAGGTATGGCGAAGCCTATGAAGACAGATGTGGTTGTAATCTTGTCATACAGTGAATATTGATGAGTTGCAGAAAATATGCCGACCGGTACCGCAATGATAAAGATTATAAGCATGGAAAGCACATTGATCAGGAACGTGATAAACAGCCTTCTTTCAAGGAGAGGCTTTTTCGTATCCCATATCCTTTCCATAACAGGTCTTCTGTCGCCTGAGAAGGATTCGCCGAAATCCAGTTTTACAATCCTTTTAAGCCACATGCCGTATTGAACTATTATTGGCTTATCGAGCCCATAGTATTTTTCGAGCTTCAGCCTTGCCTCGGGCGTGATTTTGGGATTCAGCTCTGTGAGTATGTCTGTGGGCTTTCCAGGGGCAAGGTGGATAATAAAAAATGAAAGCAGTGTAATCCCAAAGAGTGTTGGGATCATCTCGAGGAGTCGTTTAATGAGATAGGTCAGCATCTTCAGGGCTCTATTCTGTATCTCTGGAGTTTTTCCGGCACATACCATTTAGGGAGATTATAACTTATACCTATAGGCGAAGGCTTGATGCCTTTAACCCTCGAATGTACGATCGGAATTGCATCAGGCACGTACAGAAAGACATACGGCAGGTCATCGGCAAGTATTTCCTGGATTTTATAGTATGCCTTTTTTCTTTCTTCTATATCGAATGTCCTCCGGCCTTTTTCGAGGAGCGTGTCTACCAATGGATTGCTATAGCTGACAAAATTAAATTCCTTTTCCCTCGTTTTGCCGGAGTGCCAGATATCATACTGGTCAGGGTCAAGGCCGATGCTCCAGCCGAGTATGACCGCCTCAAACCGTCTTTTATCGATAAACTCGTTGATGAGTGTGCTCCATTCAAGCAATCTGATCTCCACTTTTATGCCTACCTTTGCAAGTCTCCATTGAATAATAGTAGCTGTATTGATTCTCAGGCGGTTGCCCATATTGGTAAGAATAGTGAATTGGAATGGCTTGCCGTCCTTTTCTATAATTCCATCTCCATCGGTATCTTCCCATCCTGCTTCTTTCAGAAGCCTTTTTGCCTTCCCGGGGTCGAATTCATATTTTTTTACATCTGGATTGTACGGCCATGTGTTTGGAACATAAGGACCCGTAGCAGGGCTGCCAAGTCCAAAGAGAACAACATCAATGATTTCGCTTTTATCTATGGCATGCGCTATTGCCTGCCTCACACGCTTATCTTTGAACCATGGATGCCTGAGATTAAAACCCATATAGGTATAGCTGAATGCAGGGTAGCGGAATTTCTGAAAGTTTTTTCTGAAGAAATCGGTATCGGTCTGTTTCGTATACTGAATCGGCGTAAGTCCCATCATATCGATTCCCCCTGCCTGCAGCTCTAAAAAAAGCGTTGCCGGGTCAGGTATCACCCTGTAGATATATCTGTCTATATATGGCCTCCCATCGAAATAACTCCTGTTTGAGTCAAGCACCACCTCCTGACCCGAAACCCATTTCTTAAGCTTGTAAGGACCTGTCCCGATGGGATTTCTTCCAAAATCGCTTTTTGTTATATCCTTGCCTTCAAGTAGATGTTTGGGAAGAACAACCAGATTCCCCCACGATGTGAGTGCAGGCGCAAACGGTTTTTTATACGTAACCCTGAATGTGTATCTGTCAAGGACTTCGAACTTCTTGACCTGCATGTAATCCTCTTTGTAAGGCGTTGGTGTTTTTTCATCAATAATGGTCTTGTACCCAAACATCACATCGTCTGCTGTAAATTCGACTCCGTCAGCCCATTTGACTCCCTTTTTCAAGCGAAAGACAATAACCATGCCGTCGGATGAGATAGTCCATGACTCTGCAAGGTCCCCTATAACGCTCAGGTCTGTGTGATATTTTACAATGCCGTTAAAAATCATTCCTGCCACGCTATGAGAAGCGCTATCGCCCGCAAGCATGGGAATGAGAGTGCTTGGCTCGCCTATGGTACCTTCTATAACGGCATCGCCATATGTTGCAGTTTCCTTGGGTTCTGTCTCTCTTCCCACAAGGTCTCTATGCGTAAGGTGAATAACGGTGAATGTTATAAGGGTTATTCCGAATATAAGTGGAATCATCAATAAAAGGCGTTTGAAGATATATGAAAGCATATATGTAAATTAATGGATGAAAGGATTAAAGTCAATATTACTGGGTTATTTTTATAATCCCACGTTGTATGGCAAATTTTAACAATCCGGAGCGGCCGTGTATGTCGAGCTTTTCGCTTATATTTGTCTGATGTGCAATGACTGTTTTTACGCTTATGTTTAACAGTTCTGCCATCTTTTTATGAGTATATCCCTCTGCTATCAGTTTCAAGACCTGCTTTTCCCTGTCGGTCAGTTTTTCATAAGGGTCTTCCACCATTGTCTGCCTGTCTTTGCCAAGATAGCCTGCAACAACCTCCGAAGTAATTGATGAATGGAGATATAATTCTCCCCTGTTGATGGCCCTTAAAGCTGCAATGAGGTCGCTTCCCACTGTCTTTTTAAGCAGGTATCCTGATACGCCGGCCTTTAAAAACCTTGATATGTATTCCCTATAGTATGTCAACATCTTAATTCACCTCCTTTCTCTGAATTTTCTCTCTTTCTTGATTAAAGGATAGACGATAATTAAACGGAATAAAATTGGAAGAACTTCCTATTTTGGTAGGAATTTTTTCGTA
>Ga0209721_1000371_pt1 | contig 41760 bp, 44 predicted proteins | sample TshhotsprinmetaG_FD_184139 | JGI IMG/M metagenome (GOLD analysis project Ga0209721, IMG submission 184139) | Hot spring microbial communities from South Africa to study Microbial Dark Matter (Phase II) - Tshipise hot spring metaG (SPAdes)... | ecosystem: Environmental > Aquatic > Thermal springs...
CCGACAACGATGGCACGCCAGACTGCAATGATGGCTGTCCGGAGGACCCGAACAAGACAGAGCCTGGGATTTGTGGCTGTGGCACTCCAGATACCGATTCCGACAACGATGGCACGCCAGACTGCGAAGAAATGCCGATCGGATGTACTCTTACTATCTTCAGTACAGAAGGAGGTTCTGTAATCGAGCCCGGCGAAGGAGTATTCACCTATGCTAAAGACACAGTGGTTAATATAGTGGCGATTCCAGACAAGGGCTACCGGTTTGTGGGCTGGACAGGTGATGTGAGCACTATTATTGACACTAGAGCTGCTGCCGCTACTATCACCGTAAACAATAATTGCACTATTCTTGCCAACTTTAGAAAGGTGCTACCAACTTCCAACCCTGGTTCAAACTCAGGAGGCGGTTGCTTTATCGCCACTGCTGCCTATGGCACCCCCACGGCTGAAGAGATCAATGTGTTACGCGAGTTCCGAGACAAGGTATTACTCAAAAATACATTAGGCTCTCGATTTGTCGCCTTGTACTACCGATTCAGCCCACCCATAGCCGATTTCATATCTGAATACGAATTTTTGAGGACTCTAGTGAGAGAACTCTTGATTGACCCCATCGTGTGGGTGGTTGAAACCACTGGCAATACTTGGCGAAATTAGAGTAAGTCAATAAAATCAGAAGGTGTAAAGTTTGGGCAGGATTACCCCGCCCAAACTTTACTTTAAGCTCACAAGAATGACCTCTTTCGATCAATAAAACTCACACCAAAAAGAAGGATGGCGCTCACCACAAAGCCTATAAGTCCGAGGTCTCCTTTGAGAGGAATATCCAGACTAGGTATTTTCCCCAACAAACCTATTAGCCCGCCGCCTATGAGAGCAACCAGTGCACCTCTTGGGGTTACCTTTAGTTTATCCTTGTAAAACCCGGCAATTACAGGAACGACCAACCCACAAGTAAAAACGGTATAGGCAAAAAGAAGGGAAGATATTACTCCGTTCAAAGTCATGGCTAGCCCCAGCGCTAGCAAACCTAGAATGATGATATTGAAGCGAGTGAGCAAAATCGCATTTTTTTCGCTAAGCGAGGGCTGAAACCTCTTAATTATATTCTGGGTCAAGATAACACTCTGACTGAGCAAACAGGTGTCAGCAGAAGACATAAGCGCAGCAACCAGGGCAGCAAGAACTACACCACCAAGCCAAGGCTGAAGCACTCCACTTATCACCTGAGTAAAAGCTTGCTCAGGGTCAGAAAGCTGTGGGTAAAGCACTCTGGCACACATCCCAACCAAGACGATAGCGAAAGCTAACGGGATAAATGCTAGAGCCGAGAAAAAGGTAGCTTTTTGAGCTGTCGTCTCGTCCTTAGCACAAAAAAGTCGAGAGTACATGTCCGGACCTACAATATAGGTTGCTCCCACCAGAATCAGAAACGTTAAGAGCGATTTCCAGCCAAATCCAGGGCTTAACGGGAAAGAAAAGTAATCTTGGGGCAGGGAAGACCTCAGTTCACCTAGCCCACCCACTTGCGGAAGCAACAATGCCAGAGCGATAAAGATGCCGAGGTAAATTATTATTGCTTGAAAAAGGTCAGTACGAATTACCGAGAACTGCCCACCTACCACAGTATAGGTAACAAAGACCACAGTAAAGATAACCATCCAAAGAGCGCTGGAAGCTATTCCGAGGGCAGAGAGCACTTTCCCAGCCGCCACAATTTGCCCAGCTACTACTCCTGTCCATGCGATGACAATAAGAATAGAGGCTGCCAAACCCATCCGACGGTCGTATTGCTTTTCCACAAGCTCAGGAAGAGTATAGAGTGTAGAACGTCTCACCTTTCTGGCAAGGAAAAATCCCAGAAGCACAAGCCCAATTGAGCCGACAAGAAGCCACCAGGCACCAGTCAACCCCTGCCCATATCCACGCCCAGCCATGCCTACTGTAACTGAGCCTCCTACAGCAGTAGCAACAATTGACCCGATGAGAAACACTAAGCCGATTTGACGCTGGGCAACAAAGAAACTATCTTGACTCCTGACTCTCTTCCTCGCTGCTAGCCCTATACCTATCATAGCTAGACAGTAAACGATAACCAGCATGACATTGTTCACGTTAACCTCCTTATATGGATGCAATCGCCAGCCAGAACAGTCCTTAGAATGCCGTCTTGAGTCCTTATTAGCAGTGCTCCAGTGGCATCAATATCTACAGCCTTCCCGATCACTTCTTCGCCGAGACTTACTACTTTGACATCTTTGTCTAATGTGGCAGAGAGTTTTTTCCACTGTTTAAGCAAATCCGCTTTCATCAATCGAGGCTGCCATTTGTTTATTTCTTTTATTAACGCGTTAAACAGCTCTTTCCTACAGATTTCTTTTCCCAATACATCTTTTAAGGAAGTCGCAGTGTTTTCAAATTGGGCAACAGAATTATTAGCATCTATGCCTATGCCGACGTTGACGAAGTTGACAATATCCATCTCGGCATCCATCTCTGCCAATATGCCACACACCTTTTTGTCTGCAATTAAGACATCATTGGGCCATTTCAGTTGGGCATCTAGTCCGTAAAGCTTTCTAATTGTGGTTGCCACAGCCACACAAGCCATCAAGTTTATCCGAGGAGCATATGCCGGGCTTATCTTGGGGCGTAGGATAATGGTGAAGTAAATCCCGCCTTTCGGGGAGAACCATTCCCGGCTAAGTCTTCCTCGCCCATGTGTCTGGATTTCGGCAACCACAATTGTCCCTTCTTCTGCTCCTTTCTTGGCTAATTCCCTAGCTATGTCCATAGTCGAGCCAACCTGGCGAAAGTGGTGGATTCTCTGCTCTAAGTCGGGAAACTCATAAGGAAGCAATAGGTCCGGAGAGGAAACCAGCCTGTATCCTCGAGGGGAAGTTTCTATCACGTAACCATCGCCTTTTAGGCTCCGAACATGCTTCCAGATGGCGACTCTTGACACACCAAGCTGGTGAGAAATTGTTTCGCCAGAAACATAATCATGACATTGCCGCAGAAGTTTTAATATCTGTCCCTTGGCTATGTTAACCACAATATTTAAAAGGTTAACAAACCTGTCACTGCTTTGTCAACTTCACTTTGGGTGGTAGACAAAGCTAAAGAAAAAGGTTATTCTTTTAGGTGCTGATGGAAATCACCTGGCGCGGACATTCTTGCTTTTTAATCAAAGGAAAAGATAAAACTATTATCACAGATCCCTGTCATCCTGACCTGGGCTACCGTCTGGGCGAACCCAAAGCAGATATAGTGACGGTAAGCCATTTTCACCCCGGTCATAGCTATGTCGAATGCGTCTCCAATAATCCCAGACAAATAAGAAGTCCCGGGGAATATGAAATAGGCGGGACTTTTATTACAGGAATCGCCACTTTCCACGATAATAAAAAAGGAAGCCTGCGGGGCAAAAATACCATCTATGTTATCGAGATAGATGGGCTAAATCTGTGTCACTTAGGTGACCTGGGGCATCCTCTAGATTCACATTTAGTGGAAGAACTAGGAGATATACACATCCTGTTTTTGCCCGTCGGAGAAGTATCAACAATATCCCTTGATATAGCTATGGAAATAATAAGGCAATTGGAGCCTCATATTGTTATCCCCATGCACTACAAAACAGAGGTATTCACTGGCAACCTCAATCCCGTAAGCAAATTCTTAGACAAGATGCGAATTAAATGGGTGGAATCCAAACCCAAGCTCTCAGTTACGGCATCTTCCCTCCCCACCACCACACAAACCATAGTGCTGAACTATCTTTAGAACTAAGACAGTGTAAACAACTTGACAGTCCCACACCCTGCATAAATTCCGATAACCAATCCCAATCAATACTAAACTGGAGGCACAAGCGGGCAGCTCGACACTGCTTTTACTTTTTGGAACTAGCCTTCGGCTTCTTGATACTAGCAATGAAAGCATCAATATCCATAGCTGCTAAAGTCATGGTTTGAAGCGTCCCTCTTGCTCCTAGGGCTACCGCTATTTTGGACACAGCTTCGTTACTAGGAGCTTCTAGAATATTCACAAAGTCGTACGGACCGAGCACAGCATACTGAGCTAAGATCTTCGCTCCCATCGCTTCTACTTCTTTATTGACCTCTTTAATCCTCCCCGGATTTTCCATAATAGTTTTTCTTCCCTCGTCAGTGAGCATCGTCAACATTACAAATTTAGCCATCCTTTACCTCCTCTGCGCTATTTTGCGCTTTTACATTTACCCAAAAAGCTTGCCACCTTCTGGGCCGGCAGCCCGATTCCAGGCATACCGGTAATCACAAGAACACGGCTTAACCCGCTTGTGCCCGAGAGGGAAAACTGTACTGGACACACATAATCTTCCCTAAGCTCGTATTTTCCTCCCTCTTGATAAAACAAAGTAGCTCAGGATAATCTTACTTCTATCTCAAGCTCACAAAATTACGAGGATTACAAAGAATTCCCGGGCAAGCTATTTATGAAGTAATTATACTTCAGCGAAGGCATTTCTCCAAGAGTTCCCCCTCCCTGTCCTTCATCTTTTTTTCTTCTTCTGGCTCTTCATGGTCATACCCCAGAAGGTGAAGTACCCCGTGGATAATCAGCAATGCTAATTCTTTGGCTACCGAGTGCCCGTGTTCCTTGGCTTGTTCTATAGCTTGGGGACAGGAGATGATTACTTCTCCTAGGCGGGTTATCCCATCGGGTGGCAGCGTAAAAGAGGAATCATCTCCTTTCTGGGAGAGCATGTAAAATGCCAGTACATCAGTCGGCTCATCTATGCCCCGGTAATCTCGATTAAGCTGCCTTACTGTCTCAGAATCGGTGAAAACCAGGCTTACTTCGTAAGGAGAAGCTACCTTCTCCGCCTTGAGAACATCTTGTGCTATTCTCCTTACCCAGCGTTTATCCACCACTCCTTGAAACTCGATCTCAACATGAATGTCAATCTGGTCCATTCTGGCGAATCACCTAGAAAGGTATGATAGCAGGCGTTTCAGTTCGTTTCAACGAAGCCAATTATAGTAGAACAACACGTATGGTCGTTATATCTCCCAAGAAGCAGTATCTTACATTTAAACAGAAGCATGCTGAGACTTTTAGGTTGCCGTCATTAAATTTGCACTCACATAACCTACTTGAGAAAGTGCACAAAGCCAAGATTCCAGCCTGATCTAGTTCAGATAGATTAGTGACATGTATTTATGTATGAAAGGGCGCTACAATACTCGCACTATGAATGTTTATAGTGAGATTCCGGGATACAGGCGCCTGGCAAGCGTACCGGCGCTATCAAAGAAAGCCGGCCAAAGGCTCAAATGGTTTAATTACTATAACTCTCATGCTAAAAATGCTCGCCTCGCTTGTCGTTAGTTCGACATCTCTCCTCAAACTTCTACCGCTGGAAGCATAGATATGACCCTTATCACCTGGAAACCCCGGAGGGTCACCTCTGTCGCCTACCAGGGTCATTCGCCTGGAGTAGTGCTCAAACAGTTTACCGCCAGGATGTCGTCTCCAGGTGAGATGTCCTGGAGGTGTACAGTAAGGCGACAGCCACTACAGCAGCACGATTCCTTAATGCCTTACAGCAACACATGCCTTCAATTAAAGCTATTCTGGTAGACGATGGCCAGAATTTGAAGTAGTTTTTGAGGGGAATGCCAGAGGAGGAATATCAGGCTCGTTATACTTCCATCTGATTTGCCCAAATTAAATGGCTATGTGGAGCGGGCACACCTGACGCACACTGAAGAGTTTTATGAACTAACGGATAGTCCTTTTCATATCCCAGAGCTAAGACACAGGTTGGACAGATAGAGACTTATGTGATAAACTACAACCTTAACATGTGATATAAGTTGATGCCGGAGGCAGAATTGATAAAGGTTATCGAAGGTTACGAACTAAAGCCGGGCGCAGATATACAACCTTTATTTGTAAAGTTGAGGTCGTATGCTATGACATTTCCCGGTTTCATTAGCGCCGAGCATATCAGAAGTTTGAGAGGTGCTCCTATCGCGGCTCTGTTATACAATTGGGAGAAGCTCGAGAATTGGGAGCTATGGGAGAGCTCCAAACTCAGGCAACAGATGTTAGAGGAGGCACAGAAATTCACTACTTCACAGCCGCGCATCACAATCTATGAAGTTATACCCACATCAGCGTGGACATATACTAAATTCCGATAGCACTTTAGGCAATCAGGAATTTATATTAGAACAAGAGGGCATTCCCTATCCTTGAGGCACAGCAACAAACAACTAGCTACTATTATATCTAGTTTTTCTACTGTCACTTACATTGTATTGGCTATAGTCAGATGGCATGCTAAGCTTCCTTCACTCGGACATCCGGGAAGGCTACCACAAAGGGAATCTCTTTTTTGGGTAGTGAGTGATATAAGGATATAGCTTCTTCTATTTGGAGTGGGACAATTTTATCGCTTTCGCCTGGTACTAGCGTTTGGTGTTGAGCAAAGAAATTACCCTTCGGTGTTCGGAACAAAAATGTATTACGACCACCTTGTTCCCAGCTGTATCCATTCCAGTATACGTCGTGAGCTATTAATGTGGCTTTGTCTGTGCGGTATCGCTTACCCGCAACAACCCAGTCCATATTTCTTGGCTGCATCCGTTCACCTCCGCTTGTAATTTCGACCGGATACACCGGTACTACTAGAGCTTTGCTATCTACCTATTACATTATAGAGGTGTTTTATTATGATTGCCATAAGGTTATCTTTGTTTTCCATACAGATCTTGGAAGTCGGGTCGAAAAATACGCAGGAGCAAGAGTGATGAGCAATCTTAGTGCAAATAGCTCGCAATTTGACCTTTGTTCTGGTTAGCTATAGAATAAACTTGGGCGAGTAGACCGGGTGATCGCTCCGATAATATTGGAGAGGAAAGTCCGAGCTCCACCGAGCAAGGTGCTGGGTAACACCCAGGAGGGGCAACCCTACGGAAAGTGCCACAGAAACATACCGCCAGCGGCTCCGATGAAATCGGGGTGCGGGTAAGGGTGAAATGGTGAGGTAAGAGCTCACCAGCAGACTGGGTGACCGGTTGGCTGGGCAAACCCCACTTGGAGCAAGACCGAATAAGAGAGCCAAACTGCTCTGAGTCTCAAGACTCTGAGGAGTTTAAGGTGCTCGGCCGAAGCTCTCGGGTAGGTCGCTTGACCCCGGTAGTAATATCGGGGCTAGATGGATGATCACCACCCTGACGTAATCGGGGTACAGAACTCGGCTTATAGGTCCACTCGCCCAAAATTTTTTCTGACCTTATATCTGACAAAGGACAAAAGTGAGGCTCAAGCCTTGCCCAAAGGCTTATCCGCGGAAAAAATAAAGGGTGGAATAATCTCCCAGCGGGCATAAACAAGTTTGTTAAACCAAAGTCCCGGGCATAAAATGGTAGTGTATGGACAACATTCACCCCAAGCTACGGGATTTTATTCTCTTTTGCGCCCAAAGACGCGGCCCAGAGTGGCCAGCTATTTACGATGAAATGACCAGGGTAGCTGGCAGAAGATTGTTTCAAGGGATGGGTTACAAGGATCTTAAAGAACTAGGACTGTCTTTCTCATTATCGAGTATGGATAAAACTATCCAGCTGGTGAAACGTGTTGTATCCGAGAATCACCAATAAAAGCCTTATGTAATCGTCCATTCAGTAGGCTTTAGCACGGGCAGTTGCCTTTTGGGTGTGTGGAAATGTGCTAGGCGTAACCAGGAACCTCTCAAGACAATCCACTCGGATTGTCGAGCGGGAACATGTCTCAATTTTGCCGAGATGCATTAGAGCAAGGCGGGACTGGTGCACTTGGGCAGAATACACAGCACGAGCATACAAACAACAAAGGATTGCGTGGCCTGTAATAACAATGTGAAAGGACATTCACAGTGCGGATAGCAGTGCTTGCTGATACTCATGTAGACAGACTAGAGCGTCTCCCCAAAAAGGCAGCTGATATTCTCCGCGCAGTGGACTTGATAATCCACGCTGGAGATTTTACCGAGCTCAGCCTGCTCGAGGATCTGAGTCAACTGAAAGAGGTGCAAGCAGTCCATGGCAATATGGACTCATTAGAGCTGAAGTCTATACTTCCCGCCAAGAAAGTAATTGAAATAGGAAACAAACGAATTGGTATAACCCATGGCTCAGGTGCCCCATGGGGGATAGAAGAAAGAGTGAGAAAGGTGTTTGCGACGGAGCAGCTTGACATTATTGTCTACGGGCATTCTCACCACTCGCAGAACAAGGTGATCAATGGAATTCTGTTCTTTAACCCCGGCAAGGCTACAGACTCTTTCGGTATTCTCACAATTGATATAGATGTTAGGGGAGAGATAGTAAGCTCTCGGTGATGGATTTATCGGCTTATCACTATGGAGCTGTAGCCAACTACCCGCGAAAAATCGCCGCTCGTGTCCCCGCTTGTAGCATACTTCAAGAGGCTAGCCGTTCTGGCTTTCATTTCCTTGGCAGCCACAATAGCAGAAGCTACAGGACCATAGCCGCACATGCTGCAGTTCAAAGTTTCAAGTCGCTTGTATAGCTCTTCCTCATCAAGAGCGAGTATAGTTTCTATTACAGAACCGTCCTTTTCGGCGGCTACAGCGTGTGGCTCATAGTGGCTGAAATCGGTGCTAGCGATGATTATAAAATTATCGTCCTCAGCGGCGATGGCATTGCCTACTGCTTGAGCAGTTTCTATATCCTGAGCCAGCATAGTTATAGGCACGATTCTCACTTTTTTATAAATATGTTGAAGCCACGGTAATTGGACCTCAATACTGTGCTCGTATATGTGAGCAGTATCATCTGCTGTGATTGCCTTTCCCAGCAATCTCTGGGCGAGTTCTTTATTTATTTCCACCTCACCTAAAGGTGTGTTCCAGCTATCGCCAAACCAGAGAGAGACGGGATGCCCGTACCCTGTGTGGTTAGGTCCGATTATGATTGCGGTATCGAATGCGCCATCGTCTGCAAGCGCCTTATAGGCGTGAGCAGCCACCGGCCCTGAATAATAGTAGCCAGCGTGAGGAGCCACTATAGCTACAATCTGCCTGGACCCCTTGCTATTTACGCGTGGTATGATGCCTGGTCCAAGTTCGTGCCTGTAGCACCACTCAATCTGGTCCTGTAAATCTCTAGCAGTGCCGGCATAGAACATGCCAGCAACAACCGGTTTTCTGATCTTCATCATGCACCTCCGAAGCCAAGACTACTCTTCAGTCTTCTTGGTCTCCCCTTCGGTTTCTTTTGTTACTTTCTCTGCCTCAAGACGGGCTTGATCGCGAAGCCAGCGGTGTATCTCGTCTAGAACAGGTGGGAAAATGCTGAATACCTCTATATCGTTAGGGAACTGCAGCGAATGGTTTTCTCTGATGAACAAGAGCCCGGCTTCGTTATCTTTGAGCGTCTCGCTTATCTTCTTCAGCATAAATTCATTTCTCTTCTTGGCTGCTTCAACATAAAATTCGGAAATTCTGCTTGCCACCTTTTCGCTGGTAAGGTTGAGCATCAAACATTTTTGCCAGTCCATGACTTCCGCCAGTAGTTCTTTTTCTTCGACTGCCTCAAGGACAGCACCGTCATTGTAGTGAATCTTAGCGACTTGGTAACTGCCGGGGGTCAACCGCTCTATGACTTTCATGCCCTCATCACCTGATACAAAGATTGACTCGTGGTAGATTCGATTCACCTTGCCAATCTTCGAAGTTAATCTGGCTAATTGTTCTGCTGCCTGTTGCCAGTAACGGTCGTATTTTTCTTTGTATTCATCAGGCGCATCCTCTCTGCAGTATATGAGTGGGACGAGGTAAAGTTTCTTGCCGCGTCTAAAATACTCGACTTCAAGCCTCTCTATTTTTCCTAACTGCTCTGGCATAGATGTTAAGCTCTCGAAAAATCTGCTAACGCCTCAGACAATGTTTATCAAAACGAAGGTTGAGATGCAGGATATAGCCAGCCTTTCAGAACACTACTCATTGGGCTCTCCTTCTTTTCCCCAATTCTGCATAATCTTCTTGATTTGTTGAGCAAGCTTTGGGTCTTCCTTGAGACGCTGAGTGAAGATAGGACAACTTTGCAGAATCATGTCCTGGCTCATAGAGGCTATGCTCTCTATAATCTGGCTCAGTTCGCCCTTGGTTTGTTCGGGCAAGTTTGTTCCTTGCATGGCTGTCTTGAAGTGTGCAATATCTTCCACGCTGACTTGAACCGGGATTACGCAGTTTTTGTACCACGGACATTCCTTACACCTAATGATCGCTGTGACCTTGTCTAAAATATCACCCATTTCAGTCCTCCTATACAGTGTAATTTTAGCACTTTCCCCTAATATGCAGAAAATATGTAACAGACAAAGCTTGGCCACCACTTGTTTTACTAATAGATTTTTGTGTTATAATAGGGTCAAGCCAGTGACAGCAGGTACCCAGTGGGTTTAAACAGTGAGCCTGCCGAGGCTAAACCAAGCTAAGAAAACGATAAGGCTTTGGGGAACCCTGTGTCTGCTGGCACAGGGATTTTTTATTTTTGATTGTATGAATTGCTTTCCCTTAAGGAGAGAATCGAAAAGAAGGTTGATATGTTGAGAGAAAAAAAAGTTCAGGTAGTAAGCAGACTAGCTGATGATTTATCACGCAGCAGTATTGTCATCTCTACCAATTATCAAGGCATACTAGCTAAACAGATGGCTGAGTTACGGAGTACTTTAGCAAGAGCCGGTATTCAGTATCATGTGGTTAAGAACACCTTGGTCTACCGTGCCGCCGAACAAGCAGGTAAGTCTCAACTGAAAGGTATAATCGAAGGTCCTACGGCTCTAGCCTTTGGTTATGATGATGCAGTCAACACAGTCAAAACTCTTAACCAATACATCAAATCCACAGCATTACCTTTACAGATTAGAGGGGGATTATTAGGGAACAGAATTTTGACTCCCGAGGAATTGGCAAGTTTAGCCAGTTTGCCACCTAAAGAAGTTCTTGTTTCTAAATTGCTCGGACAATTACAAGTACCTATAGTAACTTTACATAATATTCTGAGCTTCCCGTTACGAGGTCTTGTAAACGTACTACAAAGCAGAGTTCAAGCTATTAGCAAATAACAAAGGAGGGAATCATGTCACCAGAAGAACTTGAGAAGGAAACCAAAGAAGGGGAGGTTAAGAAAACCTCAAGAGCCAAGAAAGAAGTAAAAGAGGAAGAAGTGAAAGAGAGTAGGAGTTTGACTAAAAAAGAAGAGATCATTGCTGCCATCAAGAACATGACGGTGCTGGATCTGGCTGAGCTGGTCAAGGCGCTGGAGAGTGAATTTGGTGTTAGCGCTGCTCCGGTGGCGGCGGTAGCTGCAACGCCGGCAGCGGCAACAGCAGTTGGCAAGCCAGCTGAAGCACCTCCGGCGGAAGAAAAGACAGAGTTCACTGTCATCTTAAAGAGTTTTGGCGAGAAGAAAATCGAAGTAATCAAGGCAGTACGAGAGGTAACTACTCTAGGATTAAAGCAGGCTAAAGATTTAGTGGAAGCTGCTCCACAGGTAGTGAAGGAGAGTGTCTCCAAGGAAGAAGCCCAGACAATCAAGCAAAAATTAGAGGCTGCTGGAGCAACCGTAGAGATTAAGTAGGAGACATCATAGCAGGACTGTGGGAATTCTTGGGAGGGGTAAGCAACGTGTCTCTGGCTAGTTACCAGATTATGCTGGGATTCGGGGGATTTTTCGTCCTTCTAGGCGTTATTTTTGTTCTCTGGAACAGAAAAGAGAAGAAAAACTATTACAATTCTATCCTGCTGACCCGCAGAGATATTAGGGAAGCTCTTACTCACGAGCCAGAACGTCCGTGGTTGCATGCCTGGCAAATAGGTGGCAGGGTCTCTCTTATCTTGGGCATCGTGTTGCTGATTACCGGAGGAGTGCTGTGGCTTATCATGAGATAAGCCACTTTTAAGTATTAGGGAGCGGCAGAGAGGCTTTCCAATATAGCCAACTTGAGAAAAATCTTTCCTTCCAGTGACAAAGAGAGCATGCTGGTTTCTGAGCTTTGCTTTCCTTTATGCTGCTAAATGTTAGAATACTTATCGGCACATTAATCATACTTTGGTATTGCATGTGGAGATAAGTGGTGGCAAAACATAGGACACCTCCTTGGTTTATCCTGATTTTCTGGCCTGTGGTGGACAAAATCTTGCGAGCAATCTATCGCATCAAGCCTTTGAAACCCGACGGCAGCAGTATCATCTCTTTAGACATCCGGCACTATAAAGGTGCTACCAAGATTCTGAACGACGGCTCCAAAGTGAAAACGGGAGACAAAATCATAGAGATTCATTTGAACAACGATTGGTTTAAAGAGAGTCGCAAGCTGCCTATGAAAGCTCCCCAATCAGCTTGGCAAATTATGAGTTGCCTTGAACAGGACCTGCGTTTCCTGGCTCAGCAGATAATGAACGGGATGTTTGAGGATGTCGTTGCGCTACATGCTCTTACGCTTCTGCACGCCGGGACAAAACGACTAGGATTCCAAATTGAAGAGGTGCCTGATAACCTGTGGAACAAGGGAGCCCATTTCTATATGGCGGGGTTAATGCAAATCTATCGTTTACGGGCAAATGACGCATCTAGAAACAAAAGAAGATCCTTGGAGCTTAAAGAGGTCTGGCTTTCTAAGACAGCGCTTCTCGAAAAATATGGCTCAAGGCATCCGTGAGCTGGTTGTTGTAACGAACTTGCTAGGCAAACTCCTCTTCTTCTGACTCAATAAGCTCAGGTAGGGTGACAAAATCAAAGCCTCTTTGTTTTAGCGCATCAATTATCTGCGGCAAGGCTTGGAGCATCTGGCTGCGGTCATAGACAGATCTGGTACTACGACCGTCATGCAGCACAATTATACTTCCTGGCTTCGCGCGCTTGATTATAGCCTGCACAATCTCTACACTGGATTTGTCTGCTTCCCAGTCGCTGGTCATGTTGTCCCAGGTGACCACTGTGTACCCGAGGTGCCGAACTGTACGCATCAGCCATGGCGTGCGGAAACCGTGAGGAGGACGGAAAAATCTGGGCTTAGATCCGGTGTATTCATAAATTGTCTTATGAGCCAAACTCAGGTCATGAGCAATCATTTTGCTAGGTCTCAGACATAACAGCCGCCGGTGATGGTAGGAATGATTTCCAATTACATGTCCTGCCGAGACGATGCGACGGCATGTCTCAGGGTATCGCTGAGCATTCTGCCCGACGACAAAGAAGGTTGCTCTTATGTTGTATTTCGCCAGTATGTTCAGAACCTGAGAGGTATAGGGTTCGTTTGGACCGTCATCAAAGGTCAAGGCAATTTGAGGTTTGTTGCGGTCGCCATTGGATAACACCTTGCCATAGAACCGTGAACGAGGGTTAATTCCATGATAGGCAAAAAATGTACTCAAAACACCGATATCAAGAATGTGAATAAATCTTCCTAATCCTTCAAACACAGGGCTCACATTAAGCCACAGTAGGGCAAGCGAAAGAGCAACATACCGCCAGTACGCCTTCACTCTCTGCCACGATAGAGTGGCAACTAGCTTTTGCCAAGCTTTGCCTGGCCAATCTTCCAACTTCTCGGGAAGTGGTGTGTGCCAAAAGAGAACTGAGAAGTAATCCACAATCCAGTTCCAATACAGGTTGATTGCTCCGATCCTCTTCAAGCGACGAGCTGACGTAAGGACGAACAGCCTGGGGATAACATCTCCTTTGCCAACTTTTCTTAATCTCAGCGAAAGTTCATATTCCTCACCATAGAATTTGATATTGGTATTGAATCCACCCACTGTGAAGAATGCTGACCGTCGCACAGCAAAGTTACATCCCCATATTGCTCCACCTTTACGGAAAGCTTTACGGAAAAGTTGGTCTATGATGATGCTGATAAAGTTGCCAACATAAGAGACGATCTTGGTGAACTTGCCAGCATCATAAAAAGCGTAGGGGCCGCTTATCGCTACTGTCTTGGGATTCCGTAGAAAGTGCCGTACAATGGTGGAAAGCCAATGAGGTGGTGCCTGGGTGTCAGCATCAATGAAAGCGATAATTTCTCCCACGGCTTCTTCAGCGCCTTTTTGCCGAGCTGCTGCCGGACTCTGTTTGCTTTCGTAGACAGCTTTGGCTCCCCAGTCGCGGGCTATTTTGGCAGTGTTGTCCATGCTGGCATTATCAACAACGATGACCTCGTACTTGCCAACGTAATCCTGGTTTCTTATGGATTCCAAACAGGAAGGTAGATAGTTTTCTTCGTTATAGGCTGGTATGACTACGGACACAAAAGGCAACCCCTGAGACCGGGTTACTGTTGGCACTATGTTATCCTCGCTCATAAACTCTCAAAGCTAGAATACATAGCTCCACTATAATTATACCACTTGTCAACAGTGGTTAAACATATGTGGGTATACCCACCCCGGCTAATGAATGATACCTAGAGTGTTCTACAGGTCCTGCATTTTTGAGGCTACAGCAACATGTGCTCAAGGATCCGAATCTCGGGAAGGTTGGTGAGAAGATGCCGCAATTTCTTGGGTGTTAGGCTATCTCTTTATACCGGTACTGAAGGGCTTCTGCCATGTGGTGTGTTTTGATGATGTCGCTATGCCCAAGGTCAGCGATGGTGCGGGAAAGTTTAAGGATTCGGTGGAAGGCACGACCTGTGAGATGAAGCTGCTTCATAGCGGCACGAAGTAGGCTCTGAGCCGCTGGCTCCACTATACAGAACTCTTTCACTTCTTTAGGTGTCATGTCAGCATTGCATGTTAGCTTCGTGCCTTGAAAACGCCTCAATTGTATCTCGTGGGCTGCCTTAACTCTAGCCCGGATTTTCTCCGAGCTTTCTCCCATCCTATCGTCAGTGAGCTTTTCATAGTCAATATGAGGAACGTCAACAAAGATATCAATGCGGTCAAGCAATGGTCCGCTTATTCTTTTATGATAGCGAGAAATTTCTCCTGGCGAGCATTTGCATTCCTTAAATGGGTCGCCATAATACCCACAAGGGCAGGGATTCATAGCAGCCACTAGCATAAAGCTAGCTGGGAAGGTAACACTGCCATGAGCACGGCTGACGGTAACAGTTCGATCTTCCATGGGCTGGCGCAGGGATTCCAGAGTAGCGTGCCCGAATTCGGGGAATTCATCCAGAAAAAGCACGCCATGGTGTCCCAAACTTATCTCACCAGGTCGGGGCCATTGCCCTCCTCCTACTAAACCAGCATGGGAAATAGTATAGTGAGGGGCACGGAAGGGACGCTCCATGATAATAGGAGCATCCCGAGGCAACAATCCACACACACTGTAAATCTTGGTTACCTCAATAGCCTCCTCTAAGGTGAGTGGGGGAAGTATCGAGGGTAAAGAGCGAGCCAACATAGTCTTGCCACTTCCTGGCGGACCACACATCAAAATATTGTGTCTTCCAGCCGCTGCTATTTCTAAAGCTCTCTTGGCATGTTCCTGCCCTTTAATATAGGTGAGGTCGAAGGTGTAAGTAGGGTGAAATTCTTGCTCCCAGTCTATCTCGCTACGATACTCTGGGATGCTTGAATCGCCTTGAAGATGAGCCACTAATTGTGCCAACGATTCGGCAGGAAATATGTGTATATCGTCTACCAAGGAAGCCTCCTTAGCGTCGTCGGAGGGCACAAATACAGTAGCTAATCCTTTATCACGTGCTAGAGCTACCATGGGCAGGACACCATGCGTATGACGCAGCTTACCATCCAAAGAAAGTTCACCTATAAAGATGCTGTTGGTAAGGTCGGCGTTAAGCTGACCTGAGCTTATCAGTATCCCTATAGCTATAGGCAGGTCATACGCAGGTCCTTCCTTTCTCAAGTCGGCAGGAGCCAAGTTGACGGTAATGCGCCGATTCGGAAACTTATAATAGGAGTTTCTGATGGCTGACCTCACTCTTTCTTTAGCCTCTTGGATTGCCTTGTCGGGCAATCCAACAATAGCAAAGGAAGGTAATCCTGGTGAAATATCCACCTCTACCTCTACTATAGCTCCCTCCAGCCCTACCACGGCAGCACTTTTTACCTTGGCTAGCATCTCGATAAATCCCTTTCGCCCGAAGTATCTAGTTTTCCCCTTTGAGAAAGTCCTCGATGTACTTAACTAGCTCGGCGTTTTCCTCTTCAGATAACATGAGGTTGCTTTCTAGTCTGTTGATGTATTCGTCAATTTGTGGAAACTGAGACCTTGCCGCAGCTAGTTTTTCGTTCTGCTCGCGAATTTCCTGGTCTAAATCCGCGAAATCGATTTTCAGGTCTAGCCTTTCATCCAAAAAACTCAAAACCTTCTTTTGAGCCTGGGCGTCTTCAACCGCAGCTAAATAGAAAGGTACGGGCAACCACAAACTCGCTGCTGGAACGTTTTTTTCTTTAGCTATCCAGAGCAAAAAGGAATTCAAAGTTGGTCTTTCGCCAGGCGCGGTCTGATAATCCATATCCGTGTTCAAGTTGTATTGGTTCAGGTTTTCTTTCATTTCTGGCAGGTTACTAACAGCAAGCAACTCACGGGGAGCAGTATGGGCACTGAAGCTAATCATGGCTCCAACAACATATAACTCTCTTAAATTCCGATAATGGTGCTCAGCCACTTCCAGAATCGAGGTCAGGAATTTGTACCATTCGGCTGAAGGAGAGTCGCTCTGAAAAATCATTAACTCCTGTTCTGGGCAAACATAGAATTTACTCTGAGGAAACCGAGCTATGTTATCTTTTATAGCTACTCCCCCCATGGGAAAAAACTCTTCTGGATCAATTTCGGCAAACTCTTGGCCATTCAGCTTCAGCTTGAGATAATCGGTAACTTTTCGCCCCAGATTTGCAGCATCTTCGTTCCAACCGACCACCATGCAAGATTGAGGAAGCGTCAGCTCTTTGTGAACCCTTATAGCGTTTCCGTGACTCAACCTCCGGTACCTCGCTTTTTGAAGAATTTCTCCACATCTTCCATAATTCTCTTCTTTTCCTCTTCGGTAATGGGCCCGGGGTCAGTTGGTCGGGTATAGGTGGTATGCCTCAACCTATCTAGTTGCGCTCGAATTTCCAGGGGTATTTGTTGGTAGAATTCTTCAATCGTCCGTTGTACTTTTTGGTCCAATTCGTCCAGTTTATCCAGCTCCACTTCTATCTTGAGGTTGCAGGTGAGAACTTCCAGCACAGATTTCGAAGCTTTGGGGTAGGAGAGAGGCAACCCTTGCAAATATATTGGTATCTCGCCCATCAGACAAACACCGGGCAATCCCCGCCTCTTGGCAACTCCCAGCAACAGCCCGTTCAAGCCAGTAATGTTGCCTTGTCCCCCTCTGCCTTCAATATCAGACATGAGCACCGTGTTCTTGTATTCTCTTATCTCAGGGATTAGACTTTCGCTATTGGGGACAGCCCAAACCCTGGGTTTCGCTGTATGGTGAATCAAAGATACTGCTGCTCCTGAGGTATAAACGCGCTGGCATTTGAATTTCTGAGCTATGTCCAGAACCATGTTTGCCATATGATAAGCTTTTCTTCCTTCAGCATACATCCGCCCTCCTTCAGTGGGTTGTTCCTCGCCGACGAAGAATATTATGTCTCTGCCGTGTATCTTCTTAAAATAGAATTTGCTGCTGGGAAATTCAAGCTGGTCCAAGATTCCTTTCTTGATCAGCACTCGCCGGGGATAAAAGAAATCCCAAGGCTCAATTTCTCCAAATTCCTCCGCTTGCAATATCCCCCTCAGGGTGTCTACTGCGATTATGCCGATATTTCCTATTCCAGGCCAACTAGCTATCAAAACTGGATTCTGAAGCTCCGGCTCCCGATAGAGCTTGATTCCCATCGCACTCCTCAAATCTGTTTCCATATTATATACTATCTTTCCACCTGTAAGATGAAAATTTGTCCTGTCACAGTGCTAGGAGTTAAGACATGAAAGATTGGGAGAAAGACTTGCCACCCATCGCTAAAGAAAGATTAGCTAGGATCGGTCAACCAACCCAAGAAGAGAAAGAGGCCTTGGTAAACTCGGAGAAGGCAGACGCTCTGCTTTCGGAATTCTATCAAGCTCGGCTTGACGCCGAAGGTTTGTGGAAGAAGTTAAAAGAAGAGAATTCTCCTTCTCTTCTTAAACAAGTGCAAACGAAACTTGTGGATTCTCTTGGTCTAGGCACTTCATCAGCCGAATTAGAAAGAAGAAAGAAAGGGATTCTAGCTGTTGAAACACTCAAGAAAGAGCGAAACACTTCGGCAGTGGAGTTAACTTTGAATATGATGCAGAAACTACAAATGAGCTATCAAAGGGAAATACAGGAAACGTACGATGGAGTAAGAGCTGAAGTAGAGAGAAATCCCCGGCTGCGGCTAAAACAGGTTCAGCAAGGGGAGAATACAATGGTCATTCAACTTACCGTTGACGAAGCGATAAAGCAACTTCCACAGTGGAAAGAGTTCCTGGCTAACCAGGAAAAGATATACACTCAAGAGTTTGCCAAATTGAGGGAAAAACTGAGGAAAGAACTCCGCTAGCTAGTCTTGCCCTCACATGTTTTATTCTTTTTAACTTACATCGGCAGCCTCGTCAATAATTGACATAATATTAGACTATAAAATAGGTAAGTAAGTCTTAATCTCGTAATCGGTCACGTGACTGCGATAGCGATCCCACTCGATCTTTTTATTCGCAATAAAAGCATTGAAAACATGCTCGCCTAGGGCTTTCCGTACCAGTTCACTTTTCTCAGTAAGCTGAATCGCTTCCAAGAGACTAGCTGGAAGACTACCTATTCCTCGCTTCTTTCTTTCCTCCAGGGACATATGATAGACGTTTTCTTCTACGGGTTCCGGTGGTTCCAGTCCCTCCTCAATTCCGGCCAGTCCCGCAGCCAGCATCACACTGAAGCAAAGGTAAGGATTACACGCTGGGTCGGGAGAACGAAGTTCGAACCTGGTTGCGTCTTCTTTACCTGGTTGATATTCCGGCACTCTAATCAGGTCGGAACGGTTTCGTCTTGCCCACGTGATATATACTGGCGCCTCATAGCCAGGCAGGAGACGCTTATAGGAATTGACCCACTGGTTGGTCACTGCTGTAAATTCTGGGACATACTTCAGAAGTCCAGCAAGGAAGCTTAAAGCCACTTCGGATAGGTGATACTTACCATTCTTATCAAAAAAAGCATTGCGGTTGCCCTTAAATAACGACTGGTGCACGTGCATCCCGCTGCCATTGATGCCGAAGACTGGCTTGGGCATAAAAGTAGCGTAGACTCCGTGTCTCAGCGCTATCTCCTTGACCACAATACGGTAAGTCATCACGTTATCAGCCATACTTAGAGCATCGGTATAGCGCATGTCTATTTCGTGCTGACTAGTGGCAACTTCATGATGAGACTTATCAATGCCAATGCCCATAGCCTCTAGTGCGAGCACCGTCTCCCGCCTCAAGTCATGGGCAGCATCTGGCGGGGTCATGTCAAAGTACCCGCCTTGGTCCAAAGGCTCGCAATTTTTTGAGTCCTTAAAGTAGAAGTATTCCAGTTCGGGGCCAACGTAATAGGTGTAACCAAGATTTGCAGCTCGTTCCAAATTCTTTTTCAATACATATCTGGGGTCACCTTCGAAAGGTTCACCACCAGGTTTCAAGACGTCACAAAACATTCGGGCTACTGCCGTGTGTTCCCTAGGCATCCAGGGAAGTAGTTGAAATGTGTCAGGGTCAGGCATAGCCACCATATCGCTTTCATCAATACGAGCGAAACCTTGAATTGAAGAACCATCAAAACCCATCCCTTCTTCCAAAGTAGCTTCCAGTTCATTTATGCCAATCGAGAAACTCTTGAGAAACCCAAGAATATCAGTGAACCACAGCCACACAAATTTAACGTCGTGTTCCTTTGCCATCTTGAGAACATATTCCTTCGCTTCTTCTCTACTTTTCTTATTGTTTGTCATGCCTTCCTCCTTGATTTTTATGTATTATATCAAGCTTTTCTTATCTCACTATTTACATTGAACACCTTCCTTTATTGGCTTAAATTGCATTATCGCCTTCTTCGCCGGTTCTGACACGCACGGCATTCTCCACCGGCAGGACAAATATCTTGCCATCACCTATCTCTCCGGTTCTTGCCCCAGCGGTAATCGCATTCAGTATCTTAGGAACATCCTCGTCCAGGACAACTACCTCGACTTTAACCTTGGGCAGCAAGTCTACTTTATATTCTCCACCTCGCCATTGCAACATGAGTCCCCCTGTCGTCCTCTGCCAGTCACTTCACTAACTGTCATACCAAAATATCCATGAGCTTCGAGTACAGCTCTGATGGCATCGAACCTTTCTGGCCTGATAATGGCTTCTATTTTTTTCATCTCAGACTCTCCAGTCACAACGACACTAAGTTATGCTACCTGCTTGGTCATGTGAGCCGCTTTGACCTATTGATATTCGACCTTGATAAAGTCCGGGTGCCGCATGTGTCTCCACCTTACTTATGGGAATACGGCTGAAGCCTTTGGATATAAAGTCTGGGTAGGCAGAAATGCCATGTTCTTGAACATCTAGCCCAGCGAATTCTTGTTGTTCTGGAACGCGAATTCCCATGGTTGCTTTGAGGAGAAGGAGGCAAGCTAGAGACGTGCCGAAAGCCCAGGCGAAGGTAGCAAGCACTCCTATGCTCTGAATACCCAGCTGACTCAGTCCGCCCGCGATCAATCCGTGTACAGCCACAGGCGCAGTCGGTACCCCAAAAATACCAACAGCGACAGTTCCCCAAACCCCACAAATACCGTGGACAGATACCGCTCCTACGGCGTCATCTATTTTGAGGTTTTTTTCAAAGAATAGGATGGTGAAGACCACGATAACACCGCCTATAATTCCTATTACTATGGCACCTAGAAACGAAACTGAAGCAGTGCCTGCTGTAATAGATACGAGGCCTGCTAGTATACCGTTAAGTATCATACTGTAATCAGTCTTGCCGAACTTGAACAAAGTTAATAATGTTACACTCAGCCCTCCAGCAGCCGCAGCCAGGAGAGTGGTGCCAGCGATGTGTGAAATGGCGAAAGGGTTTGCAGCTAGCCAGCTACCACCATTGAAGCCGAACCATCCCAACAATAAAATAAGGACACCGAGAGTAGCGAGCGGTGCATTATGTCCCGGTATCGGGTTGACTGTCCCGTTCTTGTTATATTTGCCAATACGTGGACCTAGCGTGATGCAGCCAGCAAGCGCTGCCCAGCCACCGACGGAGTGAACAGCGGTAGAGCCGGCAAAATCCACAAAGCCAATGTTCTGTAACCATCCACCACCCCATATCCAATGACCAGAGACAGGGTAGATCACGGCTGTGATAACAGCTGTAAATATCAAATACCTCGTGAACTTGATCCGCTCTGCTACCGCTCCTGAGACTATGGTAGCTGCCGTAGCACAAAATACTGCTTGGAAGAACCAAAAGGCATAGAGAGGTAAGTGCCCGACAGTGTCATCGGTGTTTTCAAGGAAGAAGCCTTTCCAACCCACAAAGCAATTCCCGTCGCCGAACATCAGGCCATAGCCAACAATGAAGAAAGTAAGAGCTCCAATGGCAATGGTAGCTACATTCTTCATCAGAATGTTAACAGTATTTTTGGCTCGAGTAAGGCCTGCTTCTAGACATGCAAATCCAGCGCGCATCCACATGACCAGAAAGGCTGATATCAATACCCATATTGTGTTAACAGACAACTCTAGACTTTCCATTGGTTATGCTCCCTTTATGCTTTCTCTTTGTCTTGTTCACTCTTTTTCATCAATACCTTGATGGTCGGCAGATTTCTCTCCGGGAATCGTGCCGATCAGGCGAGGTGATAACCCTCTCCACATCTCTATGATTTGGTGTATGTTCATGCTCATTTTTTTGAGCAAAAAATATAGAGTGTTCATATTTCCAAAATATTACAGACAAATTAAATCTTTGTTACAAAGGGACTTGACAAGATGGCTCTGTGTGCGTATACTAGGTAAACGGTTACCGATAGCCTTAATGACAGGAGCCTTTTCAAAACATGAAAAGAATATATATGAAGGAGAGTGTTTGCATGGGCTGTGGTCTATGCCAGGTTTACTGCCGAGTGGAGCATTCTCGGACGAAGGACATAGTCAAAGCATTTAAAAGCGAGATACCTCGTCCTCTACCTCGGATCTGTGTGGAGAGAAATGCTGAGGTTTGCTTCCCGGTGCAGTGTCGCCAGTGCACTGAGCCTTGGTGCGTTTACTTTTGTTTAACAGGCGCGATGCAAAGAGATTCCATAGGTGGCAAGGTGATTGTTGATATGAAAAAATGTATTGGTTGCTGGACATGCATATTGGCTTGCCCGTACGGGGCGCTCAGTCGTGATATGAATAAGAAAAGCGTGGTTAAGTGCGATTTATGTCCGGAGCGAGAAATACCCGCTTGTGTCACGAACTGCCCGAACGAAGCACTCGTGCTGGCAGTAGAGAGGGAAAAGGAGTGATATGGACAAAATAGTCGCCATAATTGACTATGGCGCAGGAAATCTGCGCAGTGTTGCCAACGCCGTTAAGAAATTAGGCTATTACCCAACGATAACGAATGACCGTCGGGAGATACTTAACGTTGGGGCTATTATTCTACCTGGTGTAGGCGCTGCTGCTGACACTCTGAATAACCTGAAGAAATTAGGCATGACTGATGCCATCTCGCGATTGATAGAGCATGGTCGTCCAGTTCTTGCTATTTGCGTGGGTTTGCAAATACTCTTCACTGGAACAGAGGAAGGGGGATGGCATGAGTGCCTAGGCGTGATTCCAGGAATTGTGAAGAAATTACCTTCGGGTCTAAAGAGCCCACATATGGGGTGGAATCAAGTTAAGCAGAAAATCAGCCACCCCATCTTTGAAGGCATACCGGATGGAGCTAATTTCTACTTTGTGCATAGTTTTTACCCTGAGCCGGAGGATGCGTCAGTTGTGGCGGGGACAACAGATTATGGCATATCCATTTGTAGCATAGTAATTAAGGGCAGCTTGGTAGCAACTCAATTTCATCCCGAAAAGAGTGGTGAAAACGGATTGAAGATGTATGAAAACTTTCTGAGATTGAATTGACCAGGAGTTGGTTTATGGAAACAAAATATCTCCTTATAGGGAATTCCGCAGGGGGCATTGGAGCTGCGGAGGCCATACGGGAGGTAGACAAAAAAGGAACTTTGACTGTTGTTTCTGAAGAAGCTTATCCAGCTTATTCACGTCCCCTGATTTCGAAATACTTAGCCGGAGAAACAACCCTAGAGGAAATGCTATTTCGCCGGGCGGATTTCTATGAGAAAAATGACATCCTCCTGCTCTCGTCCAAGAAGGTGACTGGTCTGGAGCTGGAACACCGGGTCGCTCAGCTCGACGACGGTGAGGAAATTTTCTGGCAGAAGCTCCTTCTGGCTGTGGGAGGGAAACCCATTTTCCCCAACATAAAGGGGAGTGACAAGCGAGGCGTCTTTACCTTCACTGACCTTGATGATGCCAAAGCAGTTGCTACTTTCCTCAGTGGCATCCAACGAGCCATAGTCATTGGTGGCGGACTTATTGGGGTTAGCGTAACGGAAGCGTTAGTGAAGCGAAGAGTGCATGTAACAGTAGTGGAAATGAAAGATCGCATATTAAACACAATACTTGACCCAGAAGCTTCCTTGATGGTCGAGAAAATTATGACTCAAGCCGGCGTGAGAATAATTACAGGTCATACCACGGTTGAGCTCTGCGGCGCAGACAACGTTGAAGAAGCTATCTTGGATGATGGAGAGGCAATACCTTGCGACCTAGTCTTGGTGGCTATTGGGATATCGCCGCGATTGGAACTCGCACGGAACGCGCGCCTTGAGGTAAACCGAGGCATAGTGGTGGATAAGCATATGGCTACAAATTATCCAGATGTCTACGCCTGTGGAGATGTAGCCGAGGTATACGATTTTGTATACGAAGAGAATAGAGTTACCCCTGTTTGGCCTAACGCATATGTCGGAGGTAGAATTGCTGGTTATAATATGGCTGGTTTTCCTACTGAATATCCAGGGGGTACAGCCATAAATTCACTTAGCTATTTCGGAATTGATATCACGTCTGCAGGAATGTCAGTGGCTCCAGGCGACGATGGGTACGAAGTCTTATGCACGAAACGGGATGATACTTACCAGAAGCTCATATTAAAGCATAATCGCATAGTGGGGATGATATTGGCAGGGATTATCGAAAAGTCGGGTATAATTCTTAGCCTCATGCGAGACAAGGTTAATGTGGAGAATTTTAAACAATCGCTCTTGGCTGACAATTTTGGCTTAGCTTTTCTACCTCGAGCATTGTGGGAGGAGCGTTTAGAAATATCGCCGGGGTTGATCGTACAAAGCGCTCCGCTTCACGAAACTGAAAAGGAAAGCTTTGCTGGTGAATAACTATCCTATGGAGTTGTGTAAATGAACGGGACGAAAAAAATCGGAATTCTTGCATTGCAAGGTGCGTTTGCCGAGCACATCGTCAGTTTGCACAAACTAGGTGTGGAAGCGTTACCTATACGTCTGGCTTCAGAGTTAGAGAATCTAGACGGCTTGGTTATCCCCGGAGGGGAGTCTACCACGATCGGGAAATTGATGATGCTTTATGGCTTTATCGAGGCATTAAAGAGATTGAGCAAGGAAGGCTTCCCCATTTTCGGTACCTGTGCGGGCATGATCCTGCTGGCGAAAACTATTCTTGATTCGAACGTTGAGGCGATTTCAACTATGGACATAAAAGTAATGCGAAACGCCTTTGGCAGGCAGGTGGATAGTTTTGAGACGTTGCTGCCGATACCAGTTCTTGGCGAACAGGCATTTCCTGCTGTTTTTATCAGAGCGCCTATCATCGTCGAAGCTGGACCCAGAGTGGAAATCCTCGCCTGGCTCCCCGATGGCACGCCTGTAGCTGCTCGACAAGGAAACTTGCTTGCTGCTGCTTTTCACCCCGAGTTGACCTCTGATTTGAGATTCCATGCTTATTTCTTAGATATCGTCTCGCGAGGAGGTTAAACCATTGAAAGATTTGGGCAAAATAAACAATCCTTATAGCGATGACAAAGTAATGGATGCCTGTTCAATTTTTGGAATGATGGACACCACAAGAGCTCAGTTTTCGGGCAAACTGGTGGTGGAAGCTATTGCCAATATGCACGTTCGAAGTAATGGTCTGGGTGGCGGATTTGCTATCTATGGGTTATATCCCGAATATGCTGATTATTACGCCTTCCACATCATGTATCTGAGTGAACAAGGGAAGGACGAAGTTGAAGGTTTTCTAAAGGAGAGGTTCCACGTGATTCGCGGCGAAGAATTGCCTGCTAAGCCAACTAGGGCGATAGTGAATCCTCCGCGAGTGTGGCGGTATTTTGTCGAGGTGAGAAACCAGGAGGCTGAAAATCAGTGTGAAGATGACTACGTAGTAGAAAAGGTAATGGAAATCAATACCAAGGTGAAGGATGCCTTTGTCTTTTCGAGCGGCAAAAATATGGCCGTATTCAAGGGTATGGGGTATCCTGAGGAGATAGCAGAGTATTTCTGTCTGGAGCAGTACAGGGGTTACCTGTGGACTGCCCATGGCAGATTTCCTACCAACACGCCGGGTTGGTGGGGTGGGGCACATCCGTTCAGCATTCTAGACTGGACGGTGGTGCACAACGGCGAGATCTCTTCCTACGGGATAAACAAGCGATATTTAGAGCAATTTGGCTACAAGTGTACCATGCAGACTGATACCGAGGTGATAGCTTACGCCGCCGACCTTTTGATGCGAAAGCACGGACTTCCTATACAGATAGCAGCTAAAGTGTTGGCATCTCCCTTGTGGAGTCAAATGGAGCTTTGTTCGCCTGAAGAACAAAATGTGTATCGAACATTACGCCAGGTATATAGCGGTCTTTTGTTAAACGGTCCCTTTGCTGTGATCCTTGCTCGTCATGGAGAGATGATTGGACTTACTGACAGAATAAGGTTGCGCCCGCTTACTATTGGAGTGAAGGGGTCGGTGCTTTATCTTTCTTCGGAGGAATCCGCTATCCGCCGGGTTTGTCCGAACCTCGATAAATCTTGGATTCCCATGGGTGGCCAACCTATCGTCGGTTGCCTAGGCAAGCCACTGGAGTGCACTGCTATGGTCAAGAGCAGTACGAACATACTGATGTCTCTGGGAGTTGGCGCGTAGGTCAATGGTAAGCAAGGTGAGCAAATGTTGACTAAGAGAATTATTCCTTGTCTTGATGTTAAGGACGGACGGGTGGTGAAGGGTACCAGCTTTGATAATTTACGAGATGCTGGCGACCCTGTAGAGCTGGCTGCTTTCTATTATAGTGAGGGCGCCGATGAGCTAGTCTTTTTAGACATTGGTGCCACTCCTGAAGGGCGCGATATTATGGTGGATATTGTAGAGCGAGTCTCGGAGCAGGTTTTTATTCCCCTCACGGTGGGTGGAGGTTTGCGTGATATTGGGGATATACGGCGCATGTTGAAAGCAGGAGCTGACCAGATATCCATTAACACCGCGGCTGTACAAAACCCTAAGCTTATTGCTGAAGGGGCAGAGAAGTTTGGCAGTCAGTGCATTGTTGTCGCCATTGATGCCAAAAGAATATGGGGTACGGCTACTGCTAAATGGGAGGTTTATACCCATGGAGGGCGAAAACCTACAGGTATTGATGCCATCGCCTGGGCTAAACAGGCGGTAGCACTAGGGGCTGGTGAGTTGTTGCTTACTAGTTGGGACGCCGATGGGCAGCGAGCTGGCTACGATCTGGAATTGACACGTGCCATTAGCGAAGCGGTAACTGTGCCTGTTATTGCTAGCGGTGGCGCCGGCAATTTAGAGCATTTTTATCAAGCGTTAGTTATAGGCAAAGCTGACGCCGTGCTCGCTGCCAGTATCTTTCATTACCGTATCTATTCTATTCGGCAGGTGAAAGATTATTTGGCACAAAAAGGCATACCCATAAGAAAGGCCTGATATGAAGACATATTTGCCGCCCAGATTTATAGTGGAGAGGGACGACTCTCGATGTATCAGATGCGAGGTGTGCGTCAACCAATGCAGCTTCGATGTGCACTCTTATGACCCTGAGGATGACGAATTAAGGAGTCGTGAAGAGAATTGCGTTGGCTGTCACCGCTGCGTGGTCTTCTGTCCGACTAAAGCTCTGACCATCAGACGAAATCCACTGGACTACCGGGAAAACTACAACTGGCGTCCTGAAGTTATCGAAGATATCATTAAGCAATCTGAGACCGGCGGCGTGCTTCTCACGGGGATGGGGAATGATAAGAGCTACCGCATTTATTGGGACCATTTGGTTCTCAATGCCAGTCAGGTCACCAATCCTTCTATTGACCCTCTACGTGAACCTATGGAACTCACTACTTATCTGGGGCGGAAACCTGACAAAGTAGAATTTGACGGCACACGTCTCAAGACAGAGCTAGCTCATCAAGTCAAGCTCGAGGTTCCCGTAATGTTTTCGGCAATGTCTTACGGGGCAGTGAGCCTGAATGTGCAGGAATCTTTGGCCCGAGCTGCCACAGAGACGGGAACGTTATGGAATACAGGTGAAGGTGGACTTCATCCCCACCTTTACAAATATGGAGATAATACCGTAGTTCAGGTGGCTTCAGGGCGCTTTGGGGTGCATCCCAAATATCTGGATATAGCCCGGGTGATCGAAATCAAGATCGGACAAGGCGCTAAGCCGGGTATAGGAGGACACCTGCCCGGCGAGAAAGTTACCGCCGAGGTGGCGATGACACGCATGATTCCCCCGGGGACTGATGCCTTATCTCCGGCGCCACAGCACGATATTTACTCCATCGAAGACCTGGCACAGCTTGTCTATGCCTTGAAAGAAGCTACAGATTACACTAAGCCAGTAGCGGTAAAGATTGCCGCTGTCCATAATTCTGCAGCTATCGCCAGCGGCATGGTACGGGCAGGAGCCGACATTATAGTCCTAGACGGCTTACGAGGGGCTACCGGAGCTGCCCCCAAAGTTATCCGTGACAATGTTGGCATTCCCATCGAGTTAGCTCTTGCGGCTGTAGATGACCGTCTCAGACAAGAGGGTATTCGAAACCAGGTTTCTATCGTGGTTGCCGGCGGAATCAGGAACTGCGGCGATGTTGCGAAAGCCATTGCCTTGGGTGCTGACGCTGTATACATTGGGACTGCTGCGCTTGTCGCCTTAGGCTGTACCCTGTGTCAACAATGCCATACAGGGAGATGCGCTTGGGGTATTTGTACTACAGACCCTCGACTATCTAAGAGAGTCAATCCCGATATCGGAGCCAGGCGACTATGCAATTTGCTTCGTGGCTGGAGTTTGGAACTTAAGGACATATTGGGTGGCATGGGTATCAATGCCTTAGAAAGCCTTCGCGGCAATCGTCTGCACCTCAGGGGCATAGGACTTACCGATACTGAACTGGAAATTCTGGGAGTAAGAATGGCAGGGAGCTGATATGCAAAGAGAGCAATCAACAGAATTGATAGCTACTTCTGGTTGGTTGGGTGGAAGCAAGACCACAAGAGTAGATGCGAGCGAACTGTCTCATCGTGAGCTCAATACCAAGCTGAGGGCTCTGGTTTCTACAGGAGTTCAAAAAATAGAACTTCTTAATGTGTCCGGCCAGAGGTACATCGGCACGGGCTTACGTGCACCAGTCGAGATTGACATATTTGGCACACCAGGTAACGACTTAGGAGCTTTCATGGATGGCGCTAAAGTCGTTGTTTATGGCAATGCTCAGGACGGTTGCGGAAACACTATGAACAGCGGAGAGATAGTTATTCACGGTCACGCTGGAGACATCCTCGGCTTGTCAGCCCGGGGAGGCAAGCTATTTGTCAAAGAAAACGTTGGCTATCGGGCAGGTATCCACATGAAGGAATACGTGGACAAAAAGCCAATGATAGTTATTGGCGGCACAGCACAAGATTTTCTGGGCGAATATATGGCTGGTGGTGTTTTGATGGTTTTGGGGCTGGGTCTTAAAGAGGGTGAGCGGCACAGGACAAATTTTGTTGCCACAGGTATGCACGGCGGTGTTATCTATTTAAGGGGCCAGATTGAGCAGTTTCAGCTTGGTAAAGAAGTAGGAGTGGCTGAACCAGACAAAGTTGATTACCTAGTGATCCATCAACTTGTGGCCGAATTTGCGTATCACTTTGGCTACGATGCTGAGAAAATATTACAAGACCGATTTATCAAGCTTTTTCCTCTTTATCTTCGCCCTTATGGCAGACTTTACGCCTACTAGTCATATGGAGGCTGACTGTGTCCCGAATTGTCATTATAGCTAGCGACAGTGAGCCAATAAGAAAGCTAAAAACTGAGCTTACTCAGAAAGGTTTTGACTGCCTGATTGTTCCTCAGGATAGCCAGTCAATTAAGCAGATTGCTGAGCGATCTCTTGTTGTGATACTCTTTGATACTGACGGAGCAGAAGTGGATCCAGAGGTATGGAAATTGGTTCAAAAGACAAGGCGGGAAAAACAAACCCCTATTATTCCTCTTCTTTCTAGAGATAAGCTCTACGATCTTGGTTCCAGCACAGATATAGACGATTTTGTGCTCAAACCCTATGAAACAACTGAGGTTATAGCCAGAATAAAGCGAGTTTTGAAGTGTAGAGACCTCACAGATAGTGAAGAAATACTTAAGTGTGGCGACCTAGTCTTAGAACCTTCGAAATATGAAGTATCGCTTTGCGGTAAGCCAGTGGTATTGACCTTCAAAGAATACCAGTTACTCAAGTTTCTGATGAGCAACAAAGGAAAGGTTTTTACCCGTGAAGTTCTCTTAGACAAAGTTTGGGGCTGGGATTACTACGGGGGTGACAGAACGGTAGATGTCCACATCAGAAGATTACGGAGCAAGATTGAAGACTCAACGCACACCTTTATCGAGACTGTGCGAGGAATGGGGTATAGATTTAGAGAGTTGTGAACGCGAACCGACCCAGCTGACTTCACACTACCTTCACTGCTGTGCCATATGCCAGCATCTCAGCAGCCCCGGACATAACCATTGAGGTGGCGAATCTCACACCTATGATGGCATTAGCGCCCATTTTTTCAGCTTGCTCAATCATCCTTTGCAAAGCTTCTTCCCGGGCTTGTGCCAGCATCACGGTATATTCCTTTACTTCGCCGCCTACGATGTTACGCAAGCCAGCCATAATGTCGTGTCCCACATGCCTGGCTCGGATTGTACTGCCTCTCACCAAGCCCAGAGTTTCTGCTATCTTCTTGCCTTCTATCTGCTCTGTGGTAACTACAATCATTTTTCCACCTCCTTGAACTTATCCTTTTCCTCTTTGGACGCTCGACACCTTTCATAACCCAGAGACGCCAGGAGTATGATAATCCCCACGATCATGGCAGCACTAGCGATCTTAAGTGGCACAGGTAATTCAGGAAAAGATGAGCGAAAGAACAAATAAAGCCCCCAACCTACCAAGATGCCTGCCCCACCTGCCAACAAAATACCGCCAATTTTCCTCAAGTCACTCCTCCCTAAATCTATTAGTTATAGGCAATCTCCTATCCCGACCGAAGTCCCGAGGGGTTATTTTGATACCGGGCGCAGACTGCCGCCGCTTGTATTCACTCCGGTCCACCATACGAGCTACCTTTATCACTGTGTCACGATCATAGCCCATAGCTACAATCTGGTCAATTGACAGGTCATCCTCCACATAAGCCTTTAGAATCGGGTCCAGTATTTCGTACGGAGGCAAAGTATCGGTGTCTTTCTGATTAGGTCTTAGCTCAGCCGAAGGTGCCTTGGTCAAAACTCTCCTTGGTATTACCTCTTTTCCTTCTTTCTGGTTCTTATACTCTGCCAGCTTGTAAACCAGTGTCTTAGGCACGTCCTTGAGGGGAATAAATCCTCCTGCCATATCTCCATACAGGGTGGTATAGCCCGTTGCTGTCTCGCTCTTATTACTGCAAGCAAGCACCAGCCAGCCGAACTTATTGGACAAAGCAAATAAAATATTGCCTCTGATTCTTGCCTGGATATTCTCTTCGGCGGTATCCGGCTGAGTGTTCTCGAAAGGCTCAGCCAACGTCTCCAGATAAGAAACAAACGCTTTCTCAACCGGTATCACCTTGAATTGTATTCCCAGATTTCTAGCTAGCATCTCAGCATCAGCCTTGCTACCTGGCGAAGAATATCGGGAAGGCATAGAAACGCCTATGACGTTCTCAGGTCCCAAAGCATCTGTAGCTATGGCAGCAACCAGGCTTGAGTCAACTCCGCCTGATAAACCAATGACTACCTTCTCGAAGCCATTCTTGCGCACGTAATCTCTGACACCCAGAACAAGCGCTTGGTATATCTCGCCGATTTCGGTTAGCCTTTCAACTTGCCTCGATGGCACAGCCGGCTTGGTTGTCGTCGGTCGCTCATTTGATATCTCGATCTTGGTGACACGTTCCAGTTCTTGTGCGACCCACAAGGTCTCTTTCCTCCGCCGAGGGTCATGTAGCTGTGAACGGAATACCGAGTCCATATCCAAGTCAGCCGCTATAAGGTCCTCCTCAAATTGCTTCCCGCGGGCAATGACCTCTCCTCTCTCGTTGAAAATTACGCTATTGCCGTCAAATACCAGCTCGTCTTGCCCCCCGACTAGATTATTGTAGGCAACAATAGCCACGTTGCCTGCGGCTCTGGTCGCCAACATTCTTTCTCTGGAAAACCACTTGCCAGCGTGGTATGGAGAGGCGCTTATATTAACCAGCAATTTAGCCCCGGCGTAAGCTTGTACTGTAGCTGGACCGGTTTCGTACCAGATGTCCTCACAGATGCTTATGCCCACTCCGATGCCATAGATTATGAAAACAGGACATTCTTTTCCAGCCTGAAAATATCTGTTTTCATCGAACACGCCGTAGTTCGGCAAATAAAACTTATGGTAGATGCCAGCTACTTTCTGGTCATAGAGCACAGCGGCAGCGTTGTATATGTCGCTATCACTGTCTACAAAACCCACCACTATTGTTATGCCTGAGCTGTGTTCTATTATTTTCTCAAGGCACTGTTTGTTACGTTTGATGAACTGAGGTTTGAGCAATAAGTCCTCAGGAGGGTAACCAGTTATAGCTAGCTCAGGAAAAGTCAAAAGGTCAACGCCCAGCGACTTAGCTTGGTCAATGAATCGTATTATTTTTTCGGTATTTCCGTTGACGTCGCCAACAGTGGAGTTAATCTGAGCCAGTGCAATTCTAATAGCGTGCAACCTGCCTCCTTGTAGCAACGTACTATAGTATACCAGACAATTATAAGCATTTTCTGCCTGAGGTGTTGACAGGTTAGCTACGTATGTGGTAAAGTCATCGGCAATAGGTTGCCGTAGACTGGCACGTAGGACGGGCAGATTTGCTCAGCCAACAATCACAAGAAGTCGAACGCAAAGTATTAGCTATTCTTAGAATTCTGAGCCAATCCAGTGAGCCTGTTGGTGCTCGCATTATTTCACGCCGCCTCAGAGACTGTGGCATTGAGTTAAGCGAACGGGCTGTCCGGTATCATCTCAAATTGATGGATGAGCGTGGGTTCACAGAGAGCGTGGGGAGAGAGGGGCGGTTGATTACCCAGCTAGGTCTCGAAGAGTTGGGGAGTGCTTTAGTCAGCGACAAGGTCGGTTTTGTCGCTTCTAAGATTGAGCTTCTGGCTTACCAAACAGAATTTGACATAAACAAACGGCAGGGTAAAGTTCCTGTCAATATTTCATTCTTCCCTGAGAGACAGTTCAAGAAAGCTATCCGAGCTATGGAGGCAGCTTTTCGAGCTGGCATTTGCGTGAGCGAGCTAGTGGCAGTAGCCCGTCAAGGAGAGAAGCTGGGTGCAACAGTTGTGCCCCTCGGCAAGATAGGTTTCGCTACCGTTTGTAGTATTGTGGTGAATGGCGTCTTGCTTAAAGCTGGCGTTCCTATAGATTCCAAATTTGCTGGAGTTTTGCAAATTAAGAATGGTAAACCTTTGCGATTCGTGGAGCTTATCTATTATTCAGGTTGTTCGTTGGATCCTTCGGAGATATTTATCACCAGCAGAATGACCAGTGTTGATAAGGCAGCTAGGATCGGCGAAGGAAGGATTCTAGCTAATTTCCGGGAGATACCGGCTATATGTCAACCGATATGCGAAAAGGTTATCGCTGACTTGAAAGAAGCCAATCTTAATGGCGTGCTCGCTATGGGCGAGATAAGTAAACCTTTGTGCGAAACTGCCGTCGAAGTGAACAAGATAGGCATGATACTGCTAGGTGGTCTGAATCCTGTAGCTGCCGCTGCTGAAGCTGGGGTGGAAGTGGAAAACCACGCTATGAGCACTATAATGGACTATGGAGATTTGGTTAGATTCTGGGAGTTGTGAGATGAATATGGTGAGAGTGATACCCTGCTTGGATGTAAAAGACGGTCGGGTCGTGAAAGGAGTAAGGTTTGCAAACCTGAAGGATGCTCGAGATCCTGTCGAAGCTGCCGAGGCTTATTGTCGTGAAGGTGCTGATGAACTTGTCTTTCTGGATATTGCTGCTACTGTGGAAAATAGGGGAACAATGTTGGAGTGGGTTAAGAAGGTAGCCGATAAGGTTAGCGTCCCTTTTGCCGTCGGTGGAGGCATCAGAAACTTGGAAGATATGAAAGCCTTGTTCGACATTGGAGTAGACAAAGTTTCCATCAATACGGCGGTGGTCATAAATCCTGGGCTCGTAAGAGAAGCCGCCAAAAGATTTGGCAAGGAGAAAATTGTTGTGGCTATAGATGGTCGAAAAAATCCTCCTAACAGCGGTCATCCGCGTTTGGAAGTAGTAATCAGGGGTGGCGATGAAGCCACAGGAATAGACATTGTGGACTGGGCAAGGAAGGTAGAGCGTCTAGGAGCTGGAGAGATACTGCTTACTAGCAAGGATGCCGATGGCACGAGGGAAGGTTATGACTTAGAGATGACCAAAGCTGTAGCTGAAGCTGTCACAATTCCCGTCATAGCTTCTGGGGGCGCCGGGAAACTGGAGCATCTTTACGAGGCTATAACCATTGGCAAGGCTTCAGCAGTTCTAGCCGCTTCTATTTTTCACTTCGGAGAAATATCTATCTCCCAAGCAAAAAAATATCTTGCTGGGAGAGGAGTATGCGTAAGAATGTAGGAGCAAACAGTTTCGAAGAAAACGGTGATTAGCAAATGACAAATCACGTTGAGAAGGTAACCCAAATAATCAATCGATACGGAGCTAACAAGGACAGTCTAATCTCGATGCTTCAGGATATACAAGCCGTCTACCGCTATCTACCAGAAGATGCATTGAGAATTGTAGCAAATGAGTTGAGACTTCCGCTAATACAGGTCTACGCTGTAGCTACTTTTTTTAAGGCATTCACTCTTCAACCAAGGGGCAAGCATCTCGTCACTGTTTGTCTAGGTACTGCCTGCCACGTGCGTGGTGCTCGAGCTGTGCTGGATGAGGTTAAAAGGCATATAGGTATCGAGCCTGGTGTCACAACTGGAGATATGCAATTCACTTTAGAGACGGTTAATTGCCTGGGGGCATGCGCCCTTGGTCCTATCGTTGTGATAGATGGTAAGTACCATGGACAGATGAGTCCAAGAAGGGTGAAGACCACGTTGAAGGTATACCGGAACAAACCAACGAAATAGCAACCATGAAAAAACTAACTTCTGTAGCCGACTTGGAACGTTTAAGAAGACGAATCCTGAGTCAACGCGACCCAGAAAAGCCTCGCATCTCAGTCTGCGGTGGCACGGGTTGTCGTGCTTACAATTCTCAGGAAGTGACTAGAGCCTTGAAAAAGGAATTGAGGAAGCAAGGGTTAAGCAAGACTGTTGCCTTGAAACAAACGGGATGTCACGGCTTTTGTGAGCGCGGCCCGCTGATAGTATTGTATCCCCAACGCATATTCTATCAACGTGTTAGTCCTGACGATGCTCCTGAAATAATAAGTAAGTCAGTCTTGAAAGGCGAAATCATTGATCGCCTCCTTTATGTTGACCAGATGGAACAAAAGAAAGTGCGTTTTGAAAATGAAGTACCTTTCTACAATAGACAGCAGCGGATTATCCTCGGCAATAATGGCATCATTGATCCTACAGATATCAAAGATTATCTGGCTGTGGGCGGGTATTCAGCTTTAGCTAAGGCTCTGTTCCAGATGACACCCGAGGAAATAATAGCTGAGATAAAGAAGTCTGGGTTGCGTGGACGTGGTGGTGCCGGATTTGCCACCGGGCTGAAGTGGGAATCTTGTCGCAATGCACCCAGCCCAGACGGCATACGCTATGTCATCTGCAATGCGGATGAAGGCGACCCAGGCGCCTATATGGATAGGAGCCTGGTTGAGGGGAATCCGCATAGTGTGATAGAGGGGATGATAATCGGTGCCTACGCCATAGGTGCACATCACGGGTATGTGTATATTCGCCTGGAATACCCACTTGCCCTGGAAAACCTGAACATCGCTCTGGAGCAGGCAAGGAAATATGGTCTTCTTGGCAAGGATATCTTAGGCTCCGGTTTCGATTTCGATATCAAGGTTTCTCGTGGTGGAGGTGCCTTCATTTGCGGCGAATCTACCGCCCTCATGGCTTCGCTGGAAGGTAAAGTTGGTGAACCGCGGGCCAAGCATATCCATACATCTGTCAGCGGATTGAACGGCCGCCCCAGCAATCTGAATAATGTAGAAACCTGGGCGAATGTACCTCTCATTATCAATCGAGGTGCGGAATGGTATTCTAAAATTGGCACCGAAGGGAGCAAAGGGACAAAGATTTTTTCCCTGGTGGGGAAAATAAATAACGTTGGGTTAATTGAAGTGCCGATGGGCATTACGCTCAGAAAAATAGTTTACGAAATCGGTGGTGGCATTCCTAATGGTAAGAAATTCAAGGCTGTTCAGACTGGCGGTCCATCCGGCGGGTGTATTCCGGAACACTTGCTTGACTTACCGGTTGACTTTGAGAGACTTACTGACGTAGGGTCCATGATGGGCTCGGGCGGTATGATAGTGATGGACGAAGATACTTGCATGGTTGACATAGCCAGATACTTCATAAAGTTCCTCACAGAGGAGTCTTGTGGCAAATGTGTGCCCTGTCGGGAAGGACTAGACAGAATGTTGGATATTCTGACAGATATTACGGAAGGAAGGGGAAAAGAAACAGATATCGAGCTGTTGGAAGAACTTGGTAACCTGTTGAAAGAGGCTTCTTTCTGTGCTCTTGGTACCACGGCTTCTAACCCGGTCCTCTCAACTATCAGATATTTCCAGGATGAATACGAAGCTCACATTAAGGAGAGACGTTGCCCAGCAGGCGTATGCAAAGCTCTTACTACATTCACAATAGATGCAGAAAGTTGCACCGGTTGTGGGGTATGTCTGAGGGAATGTCCACAGGGAGCAATATCGGGAGAAAAGAAGAAACCACACGTGATTGACAAGTCCAGGTGCATAAAGTGCGGACTTTGCCGTGACAGTTGTAAGTTTGACGCAGTAATAGTGTCGTAGCGGAGTAATAGCATGGTTGAATTGACCATTGATGGCATTAAGACAAGAGCTCAGGAGGGAACCACAGTTCTCGAGGCAGCCCACGAAATGGGCATTGTCATTCCAACTCTATGTTACCATCCTGGGCTTAGTGCTTACGGCGCGTGTCGAATCTGCTTAGTTGAGGTGGTGAAAGGCAATCGTTCTAAACTGGAAGCGTCCTGTACCTTGCCCGTTGAGGCCGGACAGGTTATCCTGACAGATTCGGAAAGAGTGAAAAGAGTGCGAAGATTGATAGTTGAGTTGCTGCTTGCCTCTTGCCCGCATTCCAAGACGCTGCAAGATATGGCAGCAAGCATGGGTGTAAACAAGGTGCGTTTCAAGATCAAGAACAGGGGCTGTATTCTGTGTGGATTATGTGTGCGTTACTGCCAGGAGCAAATGAAATCAGGCGGCATTGGCTTTATCGGCCGCGGTACATCGCGGAGAGTGGGAACTGCCTTTGGCCTCACTCCTGAAGAGTGCCGCAATTGTGGCGCTTGCGAATGGATCTGTCCAGTCTGCGAGCAGGCCTGCACAGCACCAAGCTTGATAGACGGTCTTTGCGGAGGATGTCAAAACTTGGTACCGGTCGAGACATGCACTGTGTGCATTAGATGTTCCGAAAGCGTTGGTCCGCAAGGACATAAGGTTTACTGATGATGAGGAAATTGAGGAACGATACGACGTGAAAAAAGCATTGAAGGAGGTCAGATATGACACTGACAAGGTACAATGCGACGGCAGCTACGTTGACTAAGAACAGGACAGGCGCCGACTGGTGTCCTATAAGCGGGATGTGCGTCACTTGCGTAGAGGGTTGCATAGGTATGTGTGAAATCGGCAAGAGCGCATACCGGGGTCACGAAGTCATCTATCCCCAGCCATTTGGGATAATCACCACTGCATCACAAAAGGCGTATCCTGTTGACTTATCGCATTTCAACATAATGGGAACCGTAGTTGGTGCCGTCGGCGTGGAAGAGGACCCGGACAAAGCTATCTTTCCGAATGTGAGCATCGAGACAAAGCTGGGGCGGGATAAAGGAATTAAATTGCGGCTTCCTTTAGTTATTGCTGGTCTAGGGTCTACAAATGTCGCTTCTCAGAACTGGGAAGGTTTGGCCATTGGCGCGGCCATCACAGGGATAGCACTCACTATCGGCGAGAATGTCTGCGGTATGGACGTTGATGCCAGAATCCAAAACGGAAAGGTGGTTCACTCGCCCGACCTCGAAAGGCGTGTGAGATTGTACCAACGATGGCAGCGAGATGGCTATGGCGCTATTGTGGTACAGGCTAATGTTGAGGATGGACGGCTTGGGGTACTGGAGTATGCTATAGAGAAACTAGGAGTCAATGCAGTGGAGTTAAAGTGGGGGCAGGGAGCTAAAGATATAGGTGGCGAGGTCAAGATACGGAGTCTTGAAAAGGCACAACTTCTGAAGAAACGAGGCTATATAGTCCTTCCTGATCCTCTCGAGTCTGCTACTATACAAGAGTTCAAAAAAGGTGTTTTCACGGAGTTTGAAAGACACTCACGCGTTGGAATGGTCACGGAGGAAAGCTTCGTCAAAAATGTCAATAGACTACGTAAGGCTGGTGCTAAATACATATCGCTGAAGACAGGCGCTTACAGACCTGCAGACCTCGCACGTGCAATCAAATTCTCTTCTTTGGCCGGGGTTGATTACGTAACCGTTGATGCAGCGGGCGGCGGTACTGGCATGAGCCCGTGGCGCATGATGAATGAATGGGGTGTGCCTGGTGTAGAACTATGGTCGCTGGTCCACAAATATTGCAGCCGCTTAGCTGGGAAAGGACAATATGTGCCAGACATCATCTTGGCCGGTGGATTTGTTTTGGAGGATCAAATATTCAAAGGCTTAGCATTGTGTGCTCCTTATGCCAAAGCAATTGGCATGGCCCGAGCGCCTCTGGCAGCTGTCATGGTGGGCAAAACTATAGGTGAAGCGATAAACAGCGGGCAGCTTCCGGTTTACCTGCAACGGTTTGGCAGAACGAGAGAGGCTATCTTCATCACCGCTGAGGCGTTGAAGAGAGAGTACGGGAAGGATTATGAGGATATTCCCACTTCGGCCATCGGGCTCTACACTTATTACGAGCGACTGGCTCAAGGATTACGCCAGCTCATGGCTGGCAGCCGCAAATTTGGGGTGGAATTTATTCAGCGCAGCGACATTGTTGCTATTACTCGCGAGGCAGCGGAGATCTCTGGGATCCCCTACGTGATGGAGGCGGATATGGAGGAGGTAGAAAAAATCCTCTCTTGAGAAAGAAAGGACGCTGACACGGAATCGAATTGCACCGTCAGCGAGGCTGTAAGTGTTTGCGATACATGTAGAGAACCTGGTCAAGACATATGACGGCCGACGCGTGCTTGACGGGGTTAACCTTGATATAGCTGAGGGCGAGTTCTATGCCCTGATGGGGCCAAACGGTTCAGGCAAGACTACGCTGGCTTCGATAATTGCCGCTGTGAAAACCCCGGATAGCGGCGTTGTAGAAGTCTACGGTAAGCAACCCTCACAAGCTAAGGAACTCACAGGGTATGTGCCACACGAGAACTTTTGCTCGCCCAAACTCTCAGGAAGAGAAAACCTCATGTATTTTGCTGGCTGGACCAAACATGGTTGCCTATAATCCTTTAACCTTTGGTCAAGTGACTATGACGATAATTGTACCCATCGCGCTCCTGTCAGTTGGTACAGCTTTGTATTCCAGGCTCGGTTGGAAGCTCGAGTAACCAAGCCACTCCGTGGTCTGACGCCGAGCTATAACTACAACTAAGGTCTTGACTATGACAACAAGGTCGCACGATAATTAACTGCCTATTCAATCTTGTGACATTTTTGAAAGCCAGCAAGGAAATGCTTTCTGAAATCAATGTGGTGATTATTGGCGCGGGAGTTGTCGGTTTAGCAGTAGCTTGTGAGCTTGCCCACAAGAAGAATGGGGTTTTTGTTTTTGAAAAGAACCGCACCTTCGGGCTTGAAACGAGCAGCAGAAACAGCGAGGTAATTCACGCTGGCATCTATTACCCTGAAAACTCCCTTAAAGCTAAACTATGCGTAGAGGGCAAGCACCTGCTTTACAAGCTTTGCCACAAGCATAATATCCCTTGTAAGAGGTGTGGCAAGATTATCGTGGCAACAGACGAAAGTGAGATTAGCTGGCTAGAAGAACTCTACCAACAAGGAAGAAAGAACGGCGTTCAGGACCTAGTACTGCTTTCCCGGGAAGAAGTGAAGAAACTCGAGCCGAACGTGGAAGCCAGAGCAGGTCTATTATCTCCGTCCAGTGGCATTTTTGATTCCCACTCCTTACTGAGGTTTCTCTATAACCAGGCGAGGGACAATGGAGCTGAGTTCGTTTTCAATACTGAGGTTACAGGGATAGAAAAGGTGGGCACAAAATACAAAGTTCAAATAAGAGACCGTGAGGGAATCTCTAGCGTTGTTGCTCACATTATTGTGAACTGTGCTGGCTTGAACTGCGATAAGGTAGCACAGTTTGCTGGGATAGATATAGATAAAGCGGGCTACAGGCTTCATTACTGTAAAGGCGAGTATTTTAGCTTAGATTCGAAGTATAGAAACTTTGTCAGCAGGCTTATCTATCCCGCCCCTGAGCAAGCTGGACATGGGATTCATTTTAAACAGGGACTCGATGGGAGGTTGTTAATTGGCCCCAACGCCTATTATGTGGATGTGATAGACTACACGGTCTCTGAGGCTCACAAGGAACATTTCTACAAATCAGCCAAGAAGTTCCTTCCTTTTCTTGAAGTTGAGGATTTAGCTCCCGAATCTGCTGGCATCAGACCCAAGCTTCAAGGACCCGGCGACAGCTTTCGGGACTTCGTCATTGCCCACGAAGACAAAGCTGGTTTGCCGAGCTTGATTAATCTCATCGGAATAGAATCGCCAGGGCTTACTGCCTCCCTGGCAATTGGCAAGTATGTAGGCAGAATGGTAGCTGAACTCTTTTAGACCAGCTTCGGTAACTAGCATTAGAATAATGTTGTAAATCGAAAATCTTTCATGTCTTGGATAGGCGGTATTCTCGGCAAAGGCACTATAAGCCAGAGCAAGCTGGAGAAGAAACTTGCCATTATGGTGGAAAGCTCCGGTCTAGCCATTGAGCCTTCCGCTAAGGCTTATGCACACTGTGTCAGCTCTCCACTTGCTGCATCAGACCAGAAAGCCTTGTCAAAGATATTTTTCCCTGTCGAAAGAACCTCGCCACGGCATCCCGGCACCGGTTATCAAGACGAAAGGCTAGCTTTAGTGTACGATGGGTTCTTTTACGATTTGGATAGCAAGCTGCCTAAACTTACTGAGTTTCGCTGCAATACAAACGAAGCGTGTGCTGAGTTCTTGATGCAGGTACTAGCACAACTACCTGGCAGCTTGGAACAGAAGGTTAAGAAAATGATCGCTAATCTCGATGGAGATTACGTCCTAGCGGTCAAAGACGCTGAACAAATAGTGATAGCGCGAAATCTCCTGGGAACAAGACCGCTTTACTACGGTGAAAGTGACGGCTTTTGCGCCTTCGCTTCTAACAAGAAGCCCTTGTGGAGGGGAGGACTGGGTGAAGTCAAACCCGTCCGAGCAGGTATGCTCGCTGTGCTTGATTGCGAAGGAGTTAGCAAAAAGAGAGCCTTGCCCCTGCGTAAAAGCAATGTCCAGATAAAGGACATGACCCAGGCTGTCAATGCTTATGCCGAAGTACTTCGCGCGGCGGTAGAGAAAAGACTAATGAAGGTACAGAAAGCAGGCAAGGTAGGTGTACTGCTATCAGGTGGGGTGGATAGCTGCTTGATAGCCAAGCTTGTGTGCGACGCTGCTTCTGGTCTGGGGATGGAAGTAGTTGCTTACACTGTCGGTTTATCTGACTCGCCCGACGTAAGCTTTGCTCGGGAATTTGCCAGAGAATCTGGTATCGAGCATAAGATAGTCCTGTTAGACATTGACGAAATCGAGCGGTATATTGCTAGAGTGGTGGAGGCAATTGAGGATAGCGACTTCGTGCAAGTGGAAACTGGCATTCCTACATATGTTGCGGTAGATGCAGCTAATCGTGATGGTGCCAAGGTGCTT
>Ga0209721_1000372_pt1 | contig 41736 bp, 47 predicted proteins | sample TshhotsprinmetaG_FD_184139 | JGI IMG/M metagenome (GOLD analysis project Ga0209721, IMG submission 184139) | Hot spring microbial communities from South Africa to study Microbial Dark Matter (Phase II) - Tshipise hot spring metaG (SPAdes)... | ecosystem: Environmental > Aquatic > Thermal springs...
TCATATTGGCTAGTAAAATCAATATTTTAAATTAGGTTTTAGAGTTTCCTGCTTTACCCATTTTAAATAATCCAAATTTCCTTTTTTTATTGGAATCTCTAAAATACAGGGTATGGTATAGCTATGTAATTTTTTTACTTCTTTTTCTATTGTTTTAAAATTCTCTTTCTGGGTTTTGACAATTAGAGCTACTTCTCTGTCTTTAACTATTTTCCCTCGCCACCAATAAATCGACTCAATCGGAAAAATATTACAGCAAGCTACTAACCTCTTTTTCATTAAAGCCAAGCCAATCTTCTTTGCTTCCTTTTTGTTTTTACAAGTAATGTACCCAAAAATCATAAATTGTTGGCTAGAAAAAAGAGCCAGGGAGAGGATTCGAACCTCCAAAACCGTCGCTTTACAAAAGCGCCGCTCTACCAATTGAGCTACCCTGGCTAAATTGGCATTAAATTTTTATTTTTTTATCTCCTTTTTTATCTCTTCCCAATAACTATCTTCTTTTACGATTTTCTTTTTTTGGGTTTTCTCTCTTAATTTATTTAACCAGTTGAAAGTTTTGTGATCGGTCTTTAGAGTGATAATTCTAATTTTCATTAAAAATTTTTGCAAAAAAATTTCATAAGAAAAATTTTTGAACGGCTTAAAATTTAAAAGTTTTCTTTTTAATCTTGAAAGCAATCTCTCTTTTTTGTTAATTTCAATTTCTGGCAAGGCTCGTAAGATTGGTATTTTCTGAAAAACAAAAATCACCATTCCCAAAAAGCTTCCTATAAAAAACGTTGTGACGATTAATTCTAACATTTTTAGAATATCAAAAGTGTTTATATTTCACATCTAAAAAATTTCTCTATCACAATATTCTCGCCAAATTTTGTTATATATTCATTAACTAAATCTTTAATTTTCTTTGTCTCATCTCTAATCCAAGGCTGTTCTAACAAAGGAATTTCCTCCGGTGAAATAGCCGCTATTTGAAGGCATAATTCGTGAGCTAGTTTTCGAAATTCTTCCGATCTGGCAACAAAATCTGACTCACAATGAAGCTCAACCATTGTTCCAATTTTTTGTCCAGGATGAATATAACTTTCAATCACCCCCTGCTTTGTCTCTTTCTTTAACTTCTTTTGATAAAATTCCCTTCCTAATTTCTCGACAATTTGCTTTGCCGTTTTTAAATTTCCTCCGGCTTGTTCTAAAGCTTCTTTACATAAAGAAATTGGAGCGCCAGTTTCTTCTCTAAGTTGTTTAAGTTGGTCAGTTGATATCATAATTTCTTTTTAAATTGGAATATTTTATTCAGTAGCATGACCATTTTGCATCTTTGATTGGGGTGGGACTTCCGCTTTTGCTTTTAAAATTACTTCTTTCACTTTGTCTAAGATATATTTCACTGAGCTTAAGGCGTCGTCATTAGCGGGAATAGGATAATCGGCAAGAGTGGGATCAACATTGGTATCAGCAATACCGACTACTTTTATTTCTTTTCTTTTTGCTTCTTTAACCGCTAAAAAGTCCTTTTTCATATCTAAAACAAAAATTGCCTCGGGTAGTTTTTCCAAATTTTTAATACCCCCAAATTTTGATTCCAGTTTTTCTAACTCATCATCAATTTTTTTCCTTTCTTTTTTTGTATATTTCTCGAATTCTCCGGCCGCTTTTTTTCTCTCTAATTCCTTAAAATAATCAATTCTTTTCCTTATTATATCAAAGTTAGTAAAAGTTCCTCCCAACCATCTTTCGACAACATAGGGGAGGTTGCATTCAGCGGCAAATTCCTTAACTAAATTTTTAGTTTGAATCTTAGTCCCAACCACCAAAAGGGTTTTTCTTTCAGAAATTAAATTTTTTATAAATTCCAAGGCTTGAAATAGTTTTTCTTTTGTCTTTTCCAGATCAATAACATGGATGGTATTTCTTATTCCAAATATAAAAGGGGTCATTTTCGGATGGACCTTGGATGTTTTATGACCAAAATGAAGACCGGCTTCAGCCATCTCTTTAGTATCAAGTTCAAGATTAATTTTTTCTATTTTTACCATATTTTTAAATATAGCAGATTAAAAAAATTAAATCAACTCCTCCTTTATAAAAGCTAATACTAGGAGATGTTATTATTCCCTTTAGCTCACATTCCACCTTTTCTCTTGATTTTTATTTTTGTAAAAGCTATAATGAACATTCCTGGATTTTTTAAAAACAAACATGGAAGACTTTTCAAAAATAATTCAAAAAGAAAATGAACTTGAAAATTTAATTGAGAAAACAAAAAAAGAAATTGAGGAAGAAATAAAGAACAAAGAAAAACAATTTCAAGAAAAATTGGAGAAGATTCATCTACCGGCAATAGAAATGAAAGAGTTGTTGGCAACCAAAGAAAGGAAAATAAAAGAAATTGAATTACTTTTAGAAAATGAATTTAGGGAAAAAATTTTGAAATTGGAAAAATTAAAACAAGAAAAAATAAATTTTTTAATAGAAAAGATTATTGATAATTTTTTATGCTTGAAGTAGCCAAAAAATACGCCTTAATTTTCCCTAGCCAACATAAAAGTAAAATTTCTGAGATTTTAGAAGAAATTGGTTCTTTTGAAATAGTAGAAGAAAAAGGTTGGCAGGAGAAAAATATTTTTCAAGAGATAGATTACGAAATTTCAGTTTTGGCCTTTGCTATTAATTATTTAATTCCTTATCAAAAAAAAGAGTCTTTCTTTCAGAAAATAAAAGTGCCAAAAATTTTATTTAAAAAAGAGGATGTCTTCTCATTTTTGAGAAAAAAAGAGGAAATACTAAATAAGACAAAGAGATTAGAAGAAATTGAAAAGGAATTAGATTTGATAAGAAAAAGAAGGCAAGAGTTAGAAAATAAACTAAAAACAATTTCTGAGTTTGAATTATTGAAGTTTTTACCCCAAGAGACAAAATTCTTTTCTTCTTTTCTTACCGATATTTCGCCAAAGAAAGAAAAAGAATTATTAGAATTTGTTCAAATTAATAAGGTTGCCGTTTTTAAAATAGGTCAACATCGAGGAAACTTAAGATATTTATTCATTACCCCCTTTGAGATAAAAAATAAGCTTTTGGAAGAATTTAATTTGACAATAGTTAATTATCCTTTTGAAAAAATCCCTTCGGAAGAAAAAAAGGAGACTTTAAAAGAAAGAGGGTTTTTGCGAGAAAAAGAAAAGAAACTGAAAGAAGAAATAATTCTTTTAGCTAACCATCTTCGTGATTTTCAAATTCTGCATGATTTTCTGGTAAAAAGTAAGGCAAAATTAGAAATTGAAAGATTGTCAAAAGAGAAACAATTATTCTCTTATGTTATTTTTTGGGCGGAAAAAGAAAGAAAAGAGGAATTAGAAAAAGAAATTTCTCGTCTTTTTAAAGATTGTTTTATTATTGAGACAAAAGCAGAAGAAAACGAGGAACCACCAGTTTTGCTCAAGAACAATAAATATTTTAAACCATTTGAATACGTAACAGAGATTTTTGGGTTACCCCGTTTTGATGAAATCGATCCTACACCTTACTTTGCTTTATTTTTTATCACCTTTTTTGGTATTGCTCTTACAGACGCTGCTTACGGACTGTTGCTATTAATTATTTCTTTATTTTCTCTGAAATTTTTTTCTAATTTTTTCCTTGACAAAAAACTTTTGACTTTGCTTTTTTGTGGTGGTATTTCTACATTTATTATGGGGGTAATATTTGGCAGTTATTTTGGTATTACTCCCCAAATTCCCATATTTTTAAGATTAAAAAAGATAGACCCAATTGAAGATACGATATTATTTATGGGTTTAACTTTTGTCCTAGGATATTTACAGAGCGTTTTCGCTCAAGTAGTAAAAATTATTAAGGCAAAAAAACAAAAAGACAAAAAGACAATTTTTGGGGCTATCGCTTGGCTATCTTTTTATCTTTCCTTGACCTTTTTGGTTTTGAATCGTTATTTTCTTTTTTTAAAAAAGATAACTTTACCAGCAATTTTAGCTACAATTTTTTTCGTTATTTATTCAGAGACAATCGGACAGAAAATATTTATTTTGTTAAGGTTTTTTATTGGCGGAATCAAATTTATTCAAGGAATAATTTCAACCACAGCTGATATTTTATCTTATTCAAGATTAATGGCACTAGGGTTGGCCACGGCAGTGATTGCTTTAATTATTAATCAGATTGCTTTTTTGTTCGGAAAGATGATTCCTTACTTTGGCTGGTTAGTGGCTTTGGTAATTTTAGTTATTGGACATGTTTTTAATTTAGTAATTAATGCCTTAAGTGCTTTCATTCACTCTGGAAGGTTGCAATTCGTTGAGTTTTTTCCTAAATTTTTAGAGGGAGGAGGTAGAAGATTAAAACCAAAAAGGTCGAATTTAAGGTATATTCAAATCGTAAAATAAAAAATATGATTGGTATTGCACTAGCCTTTTTAGGCGCAGCCCTTTCTGTTGTTTTACCTGGCTTTGGTTCAGCCATTGGCGTGGGAAAAACCGGACAAGCAGGAGCGGGGGTAATTTCTGAAGAGCCAGAAAAATTTGGCAAAGTATTATTGTTGCAAGCCCTGCCTTCTACCCAAGGAATTTACGGTTTTATTGGCGCTTTTTGGATTATTATTAAACTCAGATTATTAACCGGAGAAATTCCTCCTATTTCTTGGGAAACAGGTTTAGCAATTCTTTTTGGAGCCTTCCCGGTGGCTTTGACAGGATTTGTCTCGGCTTTATATCAGGCTGGAGTTTCCATTTCAAGTATGAACGTAGTGGTAAAACAACCCCAAGACAGCGGAAAAAGTATTATTATGGCCGCCATGGTTGAAACCTATGCCGTTTTGGGTCTTTTAGCAACTATTTTGTTGATCCAGGGAATTAAAATCTGATTTATGGTCGAGAAAATTTTAGAATATCTCGATGAAAAAGCTAAGAAAGAAATAGAAACGCTTTGGAGAGAAAAGGAAGAAATGATTTCAAATTTAGAAAAAGATTTCGAAAAAAGGTCGAAAGAAAAAATAGAAAAAGAAAGAAAAGAAATTCAAGAAAAAATAGCAAAAGAAATAGAAGAGGCAAAACAGCGAAAAGAAAGAGAATTGTTGTTTTTGTTTCAAAAAAAGAAGCTGAAAATAGTCAGAGAAATTTATAGTTTGGCTTGCCAAAGAATTCAGAATTTATCACCAGAAATTTTAGAAAAAGTGGTAGCAAATTTAGTTAAAAAGAATGAAAAAGATATTTTCTCAGCCAAAGAGATAATAGCCAGTCAAAGAGTAAATAAAATTTTAGAAAAAAATGGAATTCAGACAAAGGTTGGTTTGGACGAAGAAGGGATGATAATCAGAAAAGAAAATCAGGAAATAGATTTGAGATTTTCTACTTTAATTTTAGAAAGCAAAGAAAAAAATGATCCGGAAATAGCAAAATCTTTGTTCGCTAATAAATAAATTCTAATTAAATTTAGAAAATGTTAGAGTTTGCCACCGGAAAAATTAGCGTCCTCGAAAAACGCCTTTTAGATAGAAATGACTTGGAAAGAATGTTAAAAGCGCCTGATTATAAAAATGCTTTTTTAGTGCTTTATGATACCGATTTGGATGAAGTAATAGACGAAAAAAAAGAGACAGAGAGGTGGTTAGAAGAAGATTTGGTTGTGTTAAAGAATAATCTTTGGATGATGCTTAAAGATGAATGCCCAGAATTGTTTCAATTTTTGTTTTTAAGATTCGATGCCTTGAATTTAAAAATTATCTTGAAAAAAAGTTCGGAAAATAATTTCGCTCTGGCATCAATAGAGCCTTTTGAAAAACTAAAGGACTTTGTTGAAAGAAAAATTAAAAGTTCTTTAGAAAAGTTATTTTTTGAGGAAAAAATGAATTTGACAGTTAAAAAAATGACCGAAAATTCTCTTTTCAGGCTAGATAAGATAAGAGAAAAGAAAATAGATGATATTGAACAAATTGTGGAGGAGGAATATTTTAAAAGGCGAATCCTTTTAGCCAAGCCATATCCTTTTTTGCGAGAAGCAATAAAGTTTGAGATAGACTTGATTAATTTAAAGAAGGCTTTGAGAAAAAAAGAGAAAGAAAAATTAATTCCGGGAGGCAATTTAACCACCGAAGAAATTTTTAAAATTGTTAATTTGAAAGAAGAAGAATTAGCAAGCAAGAGTCATTTGTTTGAAGAAATCTTGTCTTTATATTTTCTGGTAAACAAAATTAAGAAATTGAAAGACGAAAAATTAATTGAATCAGCCATAGATAATTTTTTTTCCAGTTATATTTTTGAGAGAGAAAGAATTGAAAATTCAGGAATGCCCAAGGTTGTAGCCTGCTTTATTAGAAAGATAAATGCCCAGAAAAACATTAGATTGATTTTATGGGCAAAAAAATATCAAATTCCCATTTCAGAAATTGAACCCAAATTGTTGCTAATATGAAAATTTTAATTATTGGTGAAAAAGAAAAAATTTTTCCTTTTCAAGGATTAGGAGTAGACATTTTTTTTGTCAAAGAAAAAGAGGATTTTAAGAAAGCAAAGGCGAAATTAGACCAGGAAAATTATGGCCTCGTTTTTATTACCCAAACAATTGCTAAAAGTTATGAAAAAGATTTAGAAGATTATTTTAAAAAAACCCTGCCAGCAATTTTAGTTATTCCTACCTTGGGAGAAAAAAGCAGCGAAATTTATGTAAGAAAAATCTTAGAAAAAGCATTGGGAAGCGAAAAATTAATTTTCCAATAAAATCATATGGAAAAAGAATTAATAGGTAAAATAATAAAAATTAGCGGACCTCTGGTGGTAGCCAAAGACGTACCCCAAGTAAAAATGTATGAATTGGTTAAAGTAGGAGAAGAAAAGTTAATTGGCGAAGTTATCAGAATTGATGGAGAAATGGCTTATATTCAAGTTTATGAAGAAACTTCCGGTTTAGCCCCGGGGGCTCCAGTTTTTCTTACTGGAAATCCTTTATCTGTAGAATTGGGGCCAGGTTTAATTTCTTCAATTTACGATGGAATTCAAAGACCACTTCAAATTCTTGAGAAAAAATCAGGAAGTTTTATTACTCGGGGCATTGAAGCTTCGGCTTTAGATTTTGAAAAAAAATGGCATTTTAAGCCACTGAAAAAAGTTGGTGAAATAGTTAGGGGCGGAGATATTTTTGGTGAAGTCCAAGAGACAGAAATTTTTGTCCATAAGATAATGGTTCCACCTCATTTTAAAGAGGGAAAAATCAATTTTATTGTGACAGAAGGCAATTACCATCTTAATGAACCGATTGCTCAAATTGGTGAAGAGAAAGTTTTTATGTATCAAAAGTGGCCAATTAGAAAACCAAGGCCAATTAAAGAAAAAAACGTTCCTTTTGAAGGATTAATAACTGGTCAAAGAGTAATTGATACTTTCTTTCCTATTGCCAAAGGAGGAACAGCTTGTGTGCCTGGCCCTTTTGGTTCAGGAAAGACAGTCGTTCAGCATCAAATAGCGAAATGGGCTAATGCCAATGTTGTTATTTTTGTCGGTTGCGGTGAAAGAGGAAATGAAATGACAGACATTCTAAAAGAATTTCCCCATCTTAAAGATCCAGCAACGAACCGACCTTTATTAGAACGAACAGTCCTAATTGCCAATACTTCTAATATGCCCGTATCAGCCAGAGAGGCATCAATTTATACCGGAATTACAATTGGAGAATATTTTAGAGATATGGGATATTCGGTAGTCTTTCTCGCTGATTCTACTTCTAGATGGGCGGAAGCTTTAAGGGAGATTTCTGGGAGATTAGAAGAAATGCCGGGCGAAGAAGGATATCCTGCTTATTTAGCTTCAAAAATTTCAGCTTTTTATGAAAGAAGTGGTCAAGTTAAATGTTTAGCCACCGAAGAGAGGTTAGGATCCTTAACGGTTATTGGCTCTGTCTCACCTCCTGGTGGAGACTTTTCAGAACCTGTAACCCAAAACACTTTGCGGGTAACAAAAGTTTTTTGGGCATTGGACTCCTCTTTGGCGTATAAACGTCATTTTCCGGCAATCAATTGGTTGACTTCTTATTCTCTTTACGAAGAGAATCTGCAAGAATTTTTCTTAAAAGAAGGAGAAAAAGGGTTTAATGAGGTGAGAAAGAAGGCAAAAGAGATTTTACAAAAAGAAGCCCAACTTCAAGAGATTGTTCAGTTGGTAGGGGTGGAATCTTTATCTAAAGAAGATCAATTTTTGCTTGAAGTAGCAAGAATGATAAGGGAAGATTTTTTACAACAAAATGCTTTTGATGAAATAGATGCTTATAGTTCGCTGAGAAAACAAGCTCTTCTTTTGACTTCAATAATTCAATTTTATTATCAAGGTCTTCAAAAAATTAAAGAGGGAAAAACAGTTGAAGAGATTGTTGCGCCTCAAGTCAAAGAAAACGTTTCATCTTTAAAATACATCAAAGAGAATGAATTAAATAAGTTTCAATCAATTATTAAAGAAATATGCTAAGAACATATACTTCAATAAAAGAAGTTGCTGGTCCCCTTTTAGTGGTTGATAAAATTAATGATGCCTTTTATGAAGAGTTAGTTGAAATAGAATTACAAGATGGAACAAGAAAAAGAGGAAAAGTTTTAGAAACAAGAGAGGAAATGGCAATAGTTCAAGTTTTTGAAGATTTGACGGGTATCAATTTAAAAGGATCAAGGGTTAAATTTTTAGGAAAAACAATGAGATTGGGAGTGTCGGAGGATATGCTTTCTAGAATTTTTGATGGAGCGGGAAGACCAAGAGATGGAGGTTTTGAAATAATCGCTGAAAAATATTTAGACATTAATGGTTCGCCAATCAATCCATATTCAAGGGAGTATCCAAATGATTTTATCCAAACCGGTATTTCTGCCATTGATGGTTTAAATACTTTAGTGAGAGGGCAAAAATTACCCATTTTTTCAATGTCGGGATTGCCTCACTCAATTTTAGCTGCCCAAATTGCCAGACAAGCTAAAGTTTTAGGTAGAGAAGAAAAATTTTCGGTGGTTTTTGCTGCCATGGGTATAACTTTTGATGAAGCAGAATTCTTCGTTCAAAAATTAAGAGAAACAGGCGCTCTTTCAAGATCAGTAGTCTATTTGAATTACGCCGATGATCCGGTAATTGAAAGAATTACTTTGCCCAGAATTGCTTTAACCTGCGCTGAATTCTTAGCTTTTGAAAAAAATATGCATGTCTTGGTAGTGTTAACTGATATGACCAATTACTGTGAAGCCTTAAGAGAGGTTTCGGCAGCAAGAAAAGAAATTCCCGGCAGAAGGGGCTATCCTGCCTATCTTTATACCGATTTAGCCTCAGTTTATGAAAGAGCAGGCCGAATTAGAGATAAGGAAGGGTCAATTACAATGATGCCTATCTTAACTATGCCGGAAGATGATATTACCCACCCTATACCCGATTTAACTGGTTATATTACTGAGGGACAAATAGTTTTGTCTCGCGACCTTCATAACCGTGGGATTTACCCTCCCATTGATGTTTTGCCTTCTTTGTCCCGCCTTAAAGACAAAGGAATTGGTGAAGAAAAAACAAGAGAAGATCATCCCGGTGTTTTAAATCAACTTTTTGCTTTTTATGCCAAAAGTAGAGAAGTACGCGAGTTAGCTTTAATTTTGGGAGAATCGTCTTTAACTGAGATTGATAGAAAATACCTTGATTTTGGAGAAAGGTTTGAAAAAGAATTTGTTGCTCAAAATATGACAGAAAATCGGACAATTGAAGAAACTTTAAATATAGGTTGGAAATTAATTAGCATTCTTCCTCGAGAAGAAATTAAAAGGATTAAAAAAGAGTACATCGAGAAATACTATCAAGGTAAATAAAAATTTTTATGAGAAACTTAAAAACAACTAGAATGGAACTTTTAAGATTGAAAAGGCAGTTTAAGACTGCTCAGCGAGGTTATTCTCTTTTGGAAGAAAAAAGGAAGGGTTTGATGAGAAAATTTATGGAATTAATCAAAGAGTTAAAAGAAAAAAGGCAAAAATTGGATTTTGAAATTAACCAATTTTACAAAGATTTTTATTTAACTAACTTTCATTTATTTGAAAAAGAGATATTGGATTTATTATCACCCCCAATTTTAAAATTAGAAGTAGAGGCTAAAAAAATTAATGTTATGGGAACGTCGCTTCCGGTTTTTGAGATGAAAATTCAAAAAAACGAAAGAGATTTTTCTGGTTTTCTTCCTCCTTTAGGCTTTGAGAAATGCTTAGAAAAACTAATTTCTCTTTTCCATTTAATGGTAAAAGTGACTACCTTAGAACATGCGGCTCGAATTTTGGCTTTTGAAATTGAAAAAACGAGGAGAAGAATAAATGCCTTAGAATATGTCATTATTCCTCGCATTAAAAAAGGGGTAAAGTTTATTTTCTTTAAACTTGACGAAAGAGAAAGGGGCGAAAAAATTTTAAAGATTAAAATGAAAAAATAAATGGTTTTGAGGCTAGAGATTAGGCAAAATTCACTTTTGGAATTCTTCCCTATCCCCAACTAAATGGCAAGATAAAAGGATTTAACCTGTTACCACACCAACAGTCTCTATCGTGCTCTTGGTAATATTTCACCCTTAAAATAACTAATCTCAAGCCTTGGTTTTTCCACGATATTAGGGATTTATACATATAATTGATTTTTCAAAAGCAATAAGCTATAATGTCAATAATAAGAATTTTATTAAAACATTAGAGATAATTTTGTGAAAAAAGATATTCATCCTAAATATTATCCCAATGCCCAGGTAAAATGTGCTTGTGGGAACTCTTTCGCTGTAGGCTCAACTAAAGAATTTATTGAAATTGAGATTTGCTCAAAATGTCATCCCTTTTATACTGGAAAAGAAAGAATTGTCGATACCATGGGAAGGGTTGAGAAATTTAGAAAAAGATTAGAGAAAAAAAAGAGATAAAAAGGGTAAATTTTCTATAATATGGAATCGATTATTTTTGAAATTCGGGCTGGGGTGGGTGGAGAAGAAGCGGCTCTCTTTGCCAGAGATCTTTTTAGAATGTATTCCAAATATGCCCAAATAGAAGGTTGGCAACAAAAAATCTTAGACAGTCATCCAACTGACTTGGGGGGGGTTAAAGAAATCATTTTCAAATTAGAAGGTGAAGATGTTTTTTCAAAAATGAAATACGAAGCTGGCGTCCATCGAGTTCAAAGGATCCCAAAAACCGAAAAAACAGGAAGAATTCATACCTCAACAGTCTCGGTCGCCGTTCTGCCCATGCCCAAAGGGGCAGAAATCAAAATCAATCCTCAAGACCTCAAGATTGATTTTTACAAGGCCTCGGGACCTGGCGGGCAATATGTTAATAAAAGAATGACGGCCGTACGAATTACTCATTTACCAACCGGAATTGTGGTTACCTCCCAAACCGAAAGAAGCCAACAGCAAAATAAAGAAAATGCCATATCTATTTTGGAGGCAAAACTTTTTGAGAAAAAGAAGAAAGAGGAATTAGAAAAATTAGGTAAAGAGAGAAAAAATCAAATTGGTTGGGCCCAAAGAGCAGAAAAAATTAGAACTTATAATTTTCCTCAAGATAGAGTGACTGACCATCGAATTAAAAAAACTTGGCGAAACATTGAAAATATTCTGGAAGGAAAATTAACGTCAATAATAGAGGAGCTCCGAAAAAAAATTTAGGAATTTACTTTTTTTTCAATTGCCATAATATCATCCTCATATCCTTTAGCTATTTTTAGGACCGAATCTCCATAAAATCTAAACCTTGAATCGGTACTGCCAGAAAAATAAATCATCGCCGCTTTCCATTCGGCTTCATAGGTCCGTTTTGCCGCTCCAGAATCGGCTAAATATAAAGCAGCGGCTAAAAAAGCATCTTTAATATTCCAAGGGTCAGCTGGTTTTCCGGTAATTCCTTTCACTCTATCCTTATACAAAACCCAAGTAGAAGGGATAAATTGAGCCGGCCCCATTGCTCCTCCCCAGCCATATTCCATCGGACAAGAAACTAAAGTTTGATATGGATCTCGTCCTAATTCTTTACAAATTTGAAGAAAAAGTGGTACATCTCTCGTTGGATTCATTACTTTTTTTACCGCTTGACCATTAACTTTTTTTCCCGTGCCAGTTTTTTCATCAACTAAATAACACTGCCCAACGTTTTTCCCAATATTTGATTCTTGAGTGAAAATGGCTAATAAAAATGCTGGCCGAACTCCGGTCAATCCCTCAACATATTTGGCAATTTCATAAGCCTCGCCAAAAGTAGGAGCTTTAGGAACCCCAATTAACTCAAAGATTCTAGCCCTAATCTCTGCTGCCCTTTTTTCTGTTTCTTTTTTTTCTTTAAGATATTTTTGGTATTGGGCCTCGGTTAATTTAAGAAAGTAATCTTTCTCTTTTTTTGTCTTTTCATCTTCTTGCTTTTGAAGAAGTTGAATTTTGAGCATCCTTTCTAAATCTGCTTTTTCTAAATCTAATGTTTGTTTTTGATTTTCTAAATAAGATTTTAAGTTTTTAATCTCGTTCAAGAGCTCTTTTTGTTTTGTATTTAAAACCTCTAAAGCTGCTAGATTGTCAAAAAAACCAGAAATTGTCCTTTCAGAAAGTAAAATTTCAATCAAGCTCTTCTGATCTTCTTCCCAAATACTTCTTAAAATGCTTGCCAATTTTTGCTGAGAAATTTCGATCTTTAAAGAAGCCTTTTCAATTGATGTTTCAGTTTCTCGAATTTGAAGAGAAATATCCTTGATCATTATATTACTTTTTTCAATTTGAATCTCTAATTGTTTGATTTTTTTCTTTAGAACATCAATTTGGTTTTGAAGAGTTTTCTTCTCTGTCTCTGTTTTGTGAATATCTTTTTCAATTTTGAGCAGTTCTTCTTCTAATTTTTTTAATTCTTCTTCTAAAATCTTTCGTTCTTCTACTGGCGAAAGTGGCTGATTTTCCTGAGACTTGACAATGGAATTTTGGAAAACTAAAACTAAGATAAAAATGAAGATTGAAAAATTTTTTAGATATCTTAAAAGTTTTCCCATATTAAGAATATAGAAATTTAAAAATTTGCAGTTCAAGGAAAAAAATAAAGATAATACCCCTTCTTATTCTTCCTTTAAAACTTCCTCTTTGGGTTTCTTTTCTATTTTTTCCACCTCTTCTATTTTTTCCTCAAGCGGTTTGGCCAATTCTTCCTCAACTTTTTCAGGGGGCAAGACCGAGACGACAATCTCTTCTGGTCCTCTTAAAACCTTTACCCCTTCGGGCAGTTTTAGATTCTTAATTAAAATATGATCCTCAAAAGTTTTTAAGCTTTCAATGTTGACCCTAATTTCATGAGGAAGTTTTTTGGGTAAAGCTTTGATTTTTAATTCAGAAATATTTTTAACTAAAGTTCCGCCCAATTCTTTAACCGCCGGCGCCTCTCCTTCAAAAATTAAAGGCACAATTACCTCGATCTCTTCTTTGAGACTTGGTTGATAAAAATCAACATGAATCGGCTTTCCGGTAATCTGATCTCTTTGTATCTCTTTTATTAAAACTTGATAATTTTTATCTCCAACTTTCAGTAAAATGAAGGAGCTTTCTCCCGTCTCTTTTTCTGTTTTCTCGAATTCTTTTAGATTAATTTCCAAAGGGATGTTTTTTATTTTCGGCCCGTACAAAATTGCCGGCAGAATTTCTTTTTCCCTGAGTTTTTTTACTTTCTTTTTTAAATCTTTTCGAATTTTGGCTGAAAGAGTTAACATATCTTTATTTCTTTTTGATTTGGAACTTTTTTTCCAATTCTTTTAAAGTTTCCATCACGCCAGTATATTCTAATTCAGTCATTGGCAACATTGCCGCTCCTGAAAATCCTTGCCTTCTCATTTCTTCTGCTTTTTGAGAAACTTTATTCCTGACATAATCCCAATAAGGTTGGTCAAAACAATCAGCCGGTTCAGTTAATTTTCCCTCTTTCATTGAAAAAGCTAAACAGGAAATAATCGGCGGGCCATCGAAATAAGAAATTGAAGAATTTTTCTTGACCGGCATTAAAGGACCATTGTGACTTCCTCTCATAAAGCCGGAGACAAAATGGCCAATGGTATAGGGTGACAAAATTTCACCAGTGGCTGGAAAATCGTGTTGAGTTCTGACTAACATTACAGGATCATCTTTGCCCACATATTTTCCGGCGATATTATGTAATCTAGTAGTTGAAGCTGCTACTGCTTGTTCACCAGAAGCCCGAGACCAAATTGATTGCACAACAAACCTGCCGGTATCTCTCAAAAGAGCGGCAATCTCATAAATTTCTTCAGGCGTAACCAATTCAATAATTCTATCAGCCTTAGTATAATTTACATCCATTATCACAAATTTAAAGCCTTTTTTTATCTTTGGAGATAAAATTAAACCGGCACAATGCATTGGATCAGCAAAAGCCAAATAAAGAGGTAAATTGAAAGCCCCGGGTTCGGTTTTGTCAGCCATAAACATTAAAAATGGTTCTGAACGTCTTTCTTCAATTTCCATCTCTGCCACCTGCGGACCCATCCCTTTGACATTGCCGGAAAAAGCAGTAACCAATAAATCCTGTCCGGCCCCGTAAAGCCCTTGGGATTTAGCTACTTTTGTTCCGGCTAAAAAAGCATCAAAACATAATTTGTGAATTTGAGAATCTCCCACTCCCCTTTTGTGAGTGGTTAAAATGGAAATATCATCTCCGGTGTAACAAATGTAAGAATCAATAATTAATCTCCTGCCTTTTTTTTCTATGTAATTTTTAACTGCTTCTAAAAGTTTCTCACTTGGTTTGATATGTCCACCAATTGAACCAATATCCGCTTTAATAATTGATAAAGTAATTTTTGCCATAATTTTTATTTAATTAATTTTAATTAAAAATAACCTTTCTCTAATGCTAGTCTAACAAAAAAATTACCTCAAATCAAATATCAAAATTGTGAATAAAAAAGGGGCACCATTTTCGGCCCCTATTTCCGACCAATCCAAGGCAGTTCTCTGCCTAATCCTTTCCAATCTAGCCCATAGCCGATTAGCCACCAATCTTCCTCAAGAACAAATCCGACAAAATCTACCTTCACCTTTTTCCGTCGCCGACTGCGTTTATCAATTAGAACACAAAAGGTGAGGGTTTTTGGCTTTTGAATTTTAAACTTTTTTTTCAATTCATCAAGTGTTTGACCAGTATCAATGATATCCTCAACGATTAAAACATGTTTTCTTTCTATCGGCCTTTTTAAATCTTTTGTTATTCTCACTTTGCCCGGATATTCGCCTCGATAAGATTCAATTCCAAAAGTTTCGATTTCGAAAGTCCCTAAAGGAAAACAAGAAACCAACTTTCTCAGAAGGTCAACGGCAAAAAAAATTGCCCCATCTAAAATTGCGACAATAACAATTTTTTCTCCCTCTTTCCATTCGGTCTTCTCTTTGTAGTAAGTAGCAATTTTAGTCGATAGCTCTAAAACTCTATCCTGAATTTTCTCCTCTGACCAGAGTTCTTTTACTTTTAGTATTTCTCCTCTTTTTGACCTCAAAAGAGCTGTTTTCATTTTCCCCTCCTTTTTATTGAAAAGATAATTTCATTTTAACAAAGAGAAAAATTTTGGCAAGAATTTTTTAAATTAAGTTTTCGTTAGATTTAAAATAGTTTTAATTACGCTATCTGGATTCAAAGAAATTGATTCAATCCCTTCTTTTACCAAGAAATCAGCCAGTTCTGGATAATCACTAGGGGCTTGGCCACAAATTCCACAATATTTTTTCTTTTCTCGACAAATCCTAATCACTCTTTTGAGTATTTTTTTGACTGCTTCGTTTCTTTCATCTCCAACTTTAGCCACAATTGCTGAATCTCTGTCCAATCCCAAAACTAATTGCGTCAAATCGTTAGAACCAATCGAAAAGCCATCAAAAATTTCTAAAAATTCTTCTGCCAAAATAACATTTGACGGAATCTCACACATACAAATCGCTCTTAAACCATTTTCACCTTTTTTTAAACCATTTTTTGCCATTAAAGCTAAAACCTTTTTACCTTCTTCAACTGTTCGACAGAATGGCACCATTACCCAAATATTTTTTAAGCCAAATTCTTCCCTTGCTTTCTTGATGGCTTGACATTCTAATTCAAAGGCTGGTCTAAATTTCTCATCATAATACCTTGAAGCTCCCCGCCAACCCAACATCGGATTAGCCTCCTCGGGTTCAAAAAATTCTCCGCCAATCAAGTCTCGGTATTCATTGGTTTTGAAGTCCGAAAATCTGACAATCACCGGTTTTGGATAAAAAGCAGCTCCAATTTTGCCAATACCTTCAGCTAATTTATCAACAAAAAATCGGATTTTATCTTTATAGCCGAGAGTGAATTTGTTAATTTTTCTTTTCAAAAGAGGGGGTAATTTTTTATAGTGAATTAAAGCTAGAGGATGAATTTTAATATTGTTGGCGATTATAAATTCCTCCCGGGCCAAACCCACTCCTTCACTGGGAAGGAAACTTAAACGAAAAGCTTGGTCTGGCTCTCCTAAATTCATCATTATCTTCACCTTCGGCATCTTCAATTCTTTAATGTTTATCTGGTTTATCTTAAAAGGAATCAATCCTTGATAGACCTTTCCGATTTCTCCTTCGGCACAACTGACGGTTACTTCCTGGCCAGTTTTTAAAATTCTTGTTGCTTTCCCCGTCCCAACAATACAAGGAACACCTAATTCTCGGCTGACAATTGCCGCATGACAGGTCCGAGAACCACTATCAGTGACAATTGCCGAGGCTAATTTCATTGCCGGTACCCAATCAGGGTCAGTCATATCAGTAACCAAAACTTCGCCCTTTTTAAAATTATTAATTCCTTTGACATCCATTATTCTATTAACTCTTCCCTGACCAATTTTATTTCCAACACTTAAACCAGTTACCAAGACTTTTGACTTTTTAATTCTTAATTTGTCCAAGACAAACTCTTCCAACATCTTGATATCTTTTTTACTTTGAACCGTTTCCGGTCTGGCCTGGACGATATATAGCTTTTTATCTTTACCATCTCTTGCCCATTCACTATCCATTGGTCGGCCATAATGTTTCTCAATTAATAATGACCAGCGAGAAAGAGTTAATATTTCTTTATCGCTCAAGACAAATTTTTGACGATCTTTTAAAGAAACTAAAACATTTTTTGTTGGTTTTTTTGGATTTTTGTTATAAATTAACTTTATTTTTTTTGATCCCAGTCTTTTTTCAATAATCGGCCTAAAATCTTTTTGGAGAGTAGTTTCAAAAACAAAATATTGATCGGGCTCAACCTGTCCTTTAACTACATTTTCGCCCAAACCATAGCTAGCATTAATTAAAACAACATCGGGAAAACCAGTTTCTGTATCACAAGAAAACATCACCCCTGATGCCCCTAAATCTGAACGGACCATCTTCTGAACCCCAACTGAAAGAGCAAACTTTAAATGAGGAATTTTCTTTTCTTCCCGATAGGCAATGGCTCGATCACCAAAAGCCGAGGCCCAGCATTTTTTTATCGCCCTTAATAAATCTTCTTTACCGGTAATATTTAAGAAGCTTTCAAATTGACCGGCAAAAGAAGCATCAGGCATATCTTCACAAACGCCCGACGATCTGACTGCTAAATCAGCATTTTTCAGGTTATATTTTTGAGATAATTTTCGATAGGCAGAAATTATTTCTTTTTCCAGGTTAAGAGGAAAGCGGCTTTTTAAAATTATTTTCCGCGCCATACTTCCTGTTTCTTGAAGGCTTTTTAAATTTTGAGGGTCAAATTTTCTAAAAATATCTTTTAACTTTTCTTCAATTTTATTAAATTTTAAAAAATACCAATAAGCCTTGGTGCTTAAGGCAAACCCGTCCGGGATGTTTATCCCGTATTTCCCTAATTTCGAAAACATCTCACCAAGGGAGGCATTTTTCCCTCCTACTAAGCAAACATCCTTTGCCGAAATATTTTCGAACCAGAGAATAAATTTTTGAGATTTTTTTTCCATTTACTTTTTATTTTACTTTTTATTCCGTATAACCACACCTTTGGCAGGTAAAAGAGAGTTTAAAATAATCTTTTCCTTTACTTAAATCCCTCATCAAAAATAAAACCAAAGGAAAACCACAGCGAGGACATTCAAGCCGAGAGGAAAATCCTAAATCTTTCTTTATCTCTTTGGCAACATCAAAGTTTTTCTCTTCAATTAAAAACTGATAAGTCTTTTGAAATCCTAACTGAATTTTGATTTTTGCAATGACTTCCCGGGGAGAAGTTATCGCCCCAACAATGAAATCTTTTGCTCCCAAATCCATTGCTTCATTTTTTTCTTCTTGTCTTTCTAATGAAGAAAAAATCACTACTGGAATTTTTTGAAGAAAGGGGTTCTGTAAGAGAAGTTGCATCAATCTCAAACCACCCATTTCTAATAAAGTAACATCAGCCAAAATTATATCAGGATTTTCTTTTAAAGCTAAATTGAGGGCTTCTTTTCCATTATTTGTCTCTAAAACTTCAAACCTTTCTTCGCGGAAGAGTTCAGCATAGGTCCTTCTTAAAAGGTCGTCATAAATCGCCAAAAGAATTTTTTTCATTTTTAAATAATTTATTCCTAATTCGACCTTTTTATAGTTCAATAGAAAATTTTCACTTTTTGGCTTTCTGAATTGTCTTTTTTATTTCTTCAACCACTTCCGGATTGGAGAGAGTGGAAAGATCACCAAGCTCTTCCCCAGTGAATAACCTTTTTAAAACCCTTCGCATAATTTTTCCACTTCTCGTTTTTGGTAAATCTTTAACCAGATAAACTTCTTTTGGCAAGGCAATAGGCCCAATGATTTTCCTGACTTGCTCTACGACCTCTTTTTTTATTTTTTCAGCTGGTTTATTTCCATGATAGACAACAAAGACAGCTGGTACCTCTCCTTTTATCTCGTCAGGAATACCAATAATGGCCGATTCAGTAATCTCTGAATGTAAATTTATAGCTGCTTCTAACTCGCCGGTAGTGATTCGGTGACCGGCTACTTTAATCGCATCATCTACTCGGCCAATAATCCGAATTAGTCCCTTTTCGTCTCTCAAAGCACCATCAGAGGTAAAATAGACTTTTTTCCCATATCTGCTCCAGTAAGTTTTTAGATATTTTTGAGGATCCTTATAAATTCCTCGGAAAAAACCAGGGGTAAAAGGTGGTAAAATTACCAAATTGCCTTCTTTGCCAGCCGGACAAATTCTGCCTTCTTCGTCTAAAATTTCTGCCCTTACGCCCGGCAAAGGAATTCCGGCGAAGGCTGGTTTGAAAGGACCAATACCCGGCAAAGAAGTAATTAAAATACCTCCGGTTTCTGTCTGCCACCAGGTATCAACAATTGGACATTTTTTCTTCCCGACTGCCTCAAAAAACCAAAGCCAGGCAGATTCATCAATGGGTTCTCCCACTGAACCCAAAAGTCGTAAATTTTCAAATTTATATTGATCTAAAATGTCTGCCCCATATTTTTCAAACATTCTAATGGCAGTTGGTGCAGTATAGAAAATAGTAACTTTATTTTTTTCGATAATTTTTGCCCATCTATCAGGAATGGGCCAATCCAAAGCGCCTTCGTACATTAAGGTGGTTACTCCATTAAGAAGGGGTGAGTAAATTGTATAAGAATGACCGGTAATCCAGCCAGGATCGGAAGTACACCAGAAGATTGAATCCTCTTTAAAATCGAAAATCCATTTTCCGGTCCAATAAGCTTGAACGGTGTAACCTCCGCAACCATGAAGACAACCTTTTGGTTTACCAGTTGAACCACTAGTATAGAGAATAAAAAGTAAGTCCTCTGAATCCATTATCACCGGCTGGCAAGTTTCTTCTTCCTCTTCAATAAGTTCATGCCACCAAAGATTACGACTTCCCCACCATTCAATATCGTTACCAGCTCTTTTAACAACAATTACTTTCTCCACCGCCGTCTCCTCAATTCCTTCATCAGCGTTGGCTTTAAGGTTGATAATTTCACCTCGGCGATAGTATCCATCAGCAGTTATTAAAAATTTAGCCTCAGCCTCTTGAAGTCTGACTTTAAGTGCTAGTGGCGAAAAAGCAGAAAAAACAACAACATGAACTGCTCCAATTCGGGCACAGGCCAACATTGAAATAATTATCTCGGGGATCATCGGCAAATAAATTCCCACCCTATCTCCTCTTCTCACGCCTATTCTTTTTAATCCATTGGCAAGTTTATTAACAGCTTTAAAAAGTTGGTCATAGGTTAATCTTTTTGTTTCCTCTTCTACTGGTTCAGGCTCCCAGATAAGAGCTACTTTGTTTTTTATTTTTTCCCAACCAGCTAAATTTTTTTCAAAGATATTTGAGGTAATGTTTATTCCTCCACCACAAAACCATTCAAAATAAGGCGGATTATGGACAAAGGGGTTTTTCCATTTTTTATACCAAAAAAGCTCACTCGCCAATTTTTCCCAAAATAAAACCGGGTCTTTTTTAGCCTGAAAATAAATTGAATTATTTTTTAACCAGGCTTTTTCTTTAAATTCTTCGGTCGGATAGTATAAATTACCTTTTTTAATCATACTCTCTAATAATTATTATACCTCACCAAGAAAATTAAACAAGGTTCTATCCTAAAATTAAAACCGCCCACCTTAGGGCGGTAAGATAAACCACTGTTTACTAAAAATTAGATTCTTTTTCCCACATATTCCGCAAACTCAGCAAGTCTGCAGGCATAGGCCCATTCGTTATCATACCAGGCAACAATTTTTACTAGATTACCAATCACCATTGTTGAAAGACTATCAACAATAGCAGAGAAAGAATTGCCAATATAATCTGAGGAAACCAAGGGCGCATCTTCTATGCCTAAAATTCCTTTTAATTCTTTTTTCTGAGAAGCTTTTTTAAAAATGAAATTTACTTCTTCAACAGTTGTCTTTTTCTTAACTTGACAGATCAGGTCTAAAACTGAAACTGTAGGAGTAGGAACCCGAAAAGCCATTCCGTCCAGTTTTCCCTTTAATTCGGGAATAACATTACCAATAGCTCTGGCTGCGCCGGTAGTAGTAGGAATAATATTTAAGGCAGCAGCCCGGGCCCTTCTTAAATCTTTATGAGAAAGGTCCAAAACCCTTTGGTCATTAGTATAACTATGAATGGTGCTCATAAAACCCTTTATAATACCAAAATTTTCATTCAAAACTTTTGCCACCGGCGCTAAACAGTTGGTAGTACAAGAACCCATATCAGAAATGATATCCCTTTTGAGATCAAAACTTTTTTCGTTAACTCCTAAAACAAAAGATCTAATTTTTTCCGGATTTTTTGATGGAGCAGAAATAATCACATATTTTGCTCCCGCCTCTAAATGTTTTTTTGCTCCCTCATAATCAGTAAAGACGCCCGAACATTCCAAAACAATATCAATCCCTAACTCTTGCCAGGGCAAATTTGCCGGGTCCTTCTCGCTAAAAACACTTATCTTCCTTCCATCTTTTGTTCCATCGACCAACAATTCCTTTTCGCCAAATTTAACTAATTTTCTATACATCCCATAAATTGAATCGTATCTCAATAAATAAGCTAATGTCTTGGTATCAGTTAAATCATTAATTGCCACCACCTCCAAATCGGGCTGGTTATCAATAATTCTCCGTAAAGTTGGCCGACCAATTCGGCCAAAGCCATTAATTGCTACTTTGATCATAGTTTTATTGGATATTTAATAATTTTGAAATTTTTTCTTTATCAAATCCTATCACAATTTCCCCATTGATTTCAACAACCGGCACACCCATCTGGCCTGATTTTTCAATCATTTCTTGTCGGGCTTTTTCATCTTCTAAAACATCAATTTCTTCAAACTCAATCTTATTTTCTTTCAAAAATTCTTTCAAACTATAACAATAGGGACAGAAAAGAGTGGTAAAAATTCGAACTTTTGGCATAAAAGTAGAATTATTTACATTGACCACCACCACTGGAAGAACCTGCTTCCAAACCAAAACCGGGTGAAAATGGGGTTTCGGAAAGTTTTTGGGCGCATTCTTCAGGTGGGGTATTGAAGGCTTGACAAACTACCTCTTTAAATTTTTCTGGAGAGCGAGGATTTACTTCAACTATTGTATCATTAATCACTATCGTTGGCGAACCCCTAATCCCATAATTCTCATTCAAATCAGTATGAACATCAAATTTAGGATAGCGGCCATTTAACCAGCTACTTTTATCATTGTAGAGTTCGGTAATTTTATATTTTTTGTCGGTCTCTGAAATACAAGAATTCATCTTATCTTTATCAATCTTGGCCTCGTTTAAACATTTTTCAACATCTCCATCTTGAACAAAACACTTTAAGTATTGATAGTATTTTTCTTTCTCTTCTTTTTGGGTACAATACTGTCTTAAGTTTTCATCTATTTCTTCTTTTTCATGCATTATATAATTGACAAAATATACCCCCATTTCTGCCTTATCTTTTAACAAATCGTAAACCGGCAAAAACATTTTTTGAGCTTGTAGACCGAAGGAACAAAGGGACATCACAAAAAGTTTAACATCTGGTCTTTCCTGTGTTGGAATTTCTTGGGCTGTTGTTTCCTCTTGGGCCTGGGTTAAATCCGATTCTAAATCAATCCCTTCCCGAGGAAATAAAATCTTGCCATTTTTTGTCACATAGGAAGTGTATTCATTTTCTTCTATTTTAAGCCGAAATTTATAAAGTCCGTTTTCCTCTGTCACCGAAACTAAAGAGGCTTTAGATTCTGGCAGCATATTCTTGTTAATAAATTCAATCGCTTTTTGGGCAGCTGCTTCCGGAGACAAAATACCAGTCTGAGAAAATCCAGTCTTTTTCAAATAAAAAGTCGTTCCTATAATCGAAACCCCGGCAGTAAGGATGGCTACGAATATTAATTTAAATAAATCTTCTTTCATATAAGTTGATATTACCAGAAATTTCAATTTTTTTCAACTTAAACAGTCTTCGACCTTTTCCCAGATGATTTCTTTATTTTATCAAAACCTCTTTTTAATGCAACTATTTTTAACTTTTATTTCTGAGCACGGCTTTGACTGTCCATTTTATTTTTAAAAATCTAACAAATTATTCCACCGCCCAAAAGCTCATCTTTTTGATAAAACACAACCGACTGACCGGGAGTAATCGCTCTCTGGGGTTTTTCAAAAATTAGCTTATAGCTTTTATCTTTTAGCTTTTTAGTAATTTTTGCCAAAGCAAAATTTGAACGGTAGCGAATCTTTACTTTTACTTTTAAAGGGATACTTGGTTCTCTGCCAGAAAGCCAATTTACATTTTTGGCGATCAATTCTTTATTATACAAATCTTTTTCATTTTTGGTAACGATTAAGACATTATTTTTCAAATTCTTATCTAAAACATAATAAGGACCCCCAGCAAGCTTAATTCCTTTTCTTTGGCCAATTGTATAAAACCATAAACCATTATGTTGGCCAACTATCTTTCCTTGAACATCAACAATTTTGCCCGGTTTTTCCTTTAAATATTTTCTTAAAAAATCGTTAACTGTTTTTTGAATAAAACAAATTTCAGTTGATTTTTTAACTTTTAAGAGAAAATCTAATTTAAAAATTTTTGCTAAACTTTCAACCTCACTTCTTTTATAATCTCCAATCGGAAATAAAATTTTCTTTAGCTGATCCTGATTGAGCATCCACAAAAAATAACTTTGATCTTTTTGATGATCTTTTGCCCTCAGTAATTTGTAAATCGTTTTGCTGCCTTTATCTTTTATTTCTCGTTTTCTGGCATAATGGCCAGTGGCAACAAAATCAGCATTTAGTTTTAAGGCTTTTTCTAACAATAAACCAAATTTTATTTCTTTGTTACAAACGACACAAGGATTCGGCGTCCAAGCCCGTTTATAACTATCCAAAAAACAATCAACAATTCGCTTTTTGAATTCTTTTTCAAAATTAAAAATATAAAAAGGAATTTTTAAAATTTTAGCCACTTTTCTTGCTCTCATCTCTGCTTCTGAAGAACAACAACGATTTGAAATACCAACTAAACCATCTTTTTCCGGTTCTGACCAAAACTTCATAAAAATTCCCACAACCTCAAAACCGGTTTTTTTTAATAAAGTAGCGGCAACGCTTGAATCTAAACCTCCAGAAAGAGCGACAACAACCATTTCTTTTTGAAGTTTTTGCCAATTTATCTTTTTTTTAATCTTCATGGAATTTCTTGAATTCTGACAATATTTGTTTTACCCAATTTCCCCCAATCTTCAGCATAAATTAAAATCACCCTCTCTCCTTTTTTTACATACTCCTCTTTTTTAATTTTAAAAAGAACTCTCTCAATATCTTTAGCGCTTCTTTTCTTGTAGAAGTATCCTCTTTCTTCCAAAAGAAAAGGGACTACTCCATAAAGGAGGCAAAGACGATCCCTTAATTTTTTATCAGGGGTAAAGGCTAGAATGGGAATGTTTGGCCTCAGACGAGAAAGCATATGACAGGTTAGACCCCCTTTGGTCAAAACCAAAAAGGCTTTTATCTTCTCTTTTTGACCTAAAAAGCTTAACCAAAGGTGATAGGCAGAATAGCAAACCGCCGATGTCTGATGGTTAATTTCAAAATTAAAATTTTTAATTGGCGGTCTATTCTTTTCCCAAAACCGACAAATTCTTTCTGCCATCAAAACCGCTTCTTTAGGGTGCTTGCCAGTGGCTGTTTCGGCGGACAACATTACCGCATCGGTATAGTCTAAAACGCTATTAGCCACATCAGAAACTTCCGCCCGGGTCGGAAAAGGGTTATAAATCATTGATTCCAACATTTCCGTCGCCACGATAACCGGCTTTCCTTTTTCTACGCAACTTTTAATAACTTTTTTTTGATAATAGGGAACTTCTTCCAAAGAAATCTCTTTCCCTAAATCTCCGCGGGCCACCATAATACCATCGGCTGCAAGAATGATTTCTTCTAAATTTTTTAAGGCTTCTTTGGTTTCTATTTTGGCAATAATTTTAGCTGACAAAGAAAAAGATTTTGCCTTTTTTTTCAATTTTTCAATATCTTTTTTTGACCTTAAGAGAGAAAGGGCTAAAAAATCAACATCATATTTTGCAGCTAATGAAAGACCAATCAAATTTTTAAGATTAGGGTCAGGCAAATCTAAAAGAATGGCTAATGGCTTCTTTTTTTCTCTGGCGATTTCTTGAAGTTTTTTAATCATTCGGCTATGCCACTGAGGATTATTGTGTTTTAAATTAAAACGAAAAACACTGGCTCCACTTTCAACCAGAGAAGAAAGGGTTTCTTTTGGTTCCACTGCCGGACCAACTGTTGCCACAATTTTCGTTAAAGACATATTTAGAATTTTTTATACATTTCCTCTTCTATTTTTGTCCATTCTTTATATCTCTTTTCAATTTCTTTTTTTTCTTTTTCTATTCTTTGATGGGCTTTTAATAATTTTTCCGGAATTTTTCTCTTTTGTTTCGTTAAATAATCGTAAATCGCCTCATAAAGGGCATCGGCTGCCAAAACCGAGCAGTGAATTTTTACCGGCGGCAATCCACCCAACTCTTTGACAATCTCTTCCCTATCAAACTCTAAAGCTTCTTCCAAGGATCTTCCTTTAACCAAATCAGTAATAACACTGCTGGTGGCAATGGCTGCTGTGCAACCATAAGTTTCAAATTTCACATCTTTTATAATTTCCCCCCTTTTTTTCTCTTTTCCGATTTTAATATAAAGCCACATTACGTCTCCGCAGAGAATGTTTCCCACCTTCCCTATTCCATCAGCATTTTCAATCCTTCCCATATTATGGGGGTATTTAAAATGCTCCATCACTTTTTTTGGATATAAACTAAATTTTTTCATACTTTAAAAGGTGAAATTTTTCTTAATTTTTTAACAACTCCGGGTAAAACTTTTAAAACATAGTCAATTTCTTTCTCTTTTGTCCAACGACCCAAACTCAATCTTAAAGAGCTATGGGCTTTTTGAGGCTTTAATCCAATTGCTAATAAAACATGACTGGGCTCTAATTTAGCAGTGGCGCAGGCTGAGCCAGTAGAAGCTGCAATTCCCAATAAATCAAGCTGCATTACTATCGATTCGCCTTCAACAAACTCAAAAGAAAAATTGGCATTGTTTGGCAATCTCTTTTTGGGATGGCCATTTAAATAAGAATGAGGAATTTTGCTTAAAATTCCTTTTATTAACTTATCCCGTAATTTTCTTAATCTCTTGGTTGTTTTTTTCATTTCTTTTTTACAAATTTTACAAGCTTGGGCAAAACCAACAATTCCAGCCACGTTGACGGTTGAAGACCTCAATCCTAATTCATGACCTCCTCCATGAAGCAAAGGTGTAATTTTAACTCCATCCCTAATATATAAAGCTCCCACTCCTTTTGGTCCGTACATTTTATGAGAACTCATAGTCATTAAATCAATATTCATTTTATTAACATCAATGGGAATTTTGCCAAAAGTTTGGGCAGCATCAGTGTGAAAATAAATACCTTTTTCCTTACAGATCTTTCCAATTTCCTCAATTGGCTCAATTGTTCCTATTTCATTATTGGCATGCATTACAGAAACTAAAATTGTTTCTTTTTTGATTGCTTTTTTTAAGTCTTCGGGATTAACTAAACCATATTTATCAACCTTTAGCCTCGTCACCTCAAATCCCTGAGTTTCTAACCATTTAGCTGACTCCATAATAGAGGGGTGTTCAATTGAGGAAATTATAATATGATTTCTTTTTTCTTTTTTTAAAAAGGCCACCCCTTTTAAAGCCAAATTATTACTTTCAGTAGCAGAACTGGTAAAGATTATTTCATTGGCTTTAGCTTTTATTAAATCGGCAACCGCCTGTCTGCTTTCTTCTAAGGCTTGCTTTGCTTCTTGACCAAAAGAGTGGAGAGACATTGTATTGCCAAATTTCTCTTTTAAAAAAGGAGTCATCTTTCTTATCACCCGTGGATCAATGGGGGTAGTAGCTGCATAATCTAAATAAATTTTTTTGGGCATATTTTAAAAATTATTTTTCAATTAAATCAACCAAAGTCATTGAATTTAAAGTTTTATTAATAGCTCTATTTAACTTTTGCCAAAAATTTTTAGTCAGACATTTTTTTTCTTTAGGACAAAAATATTTTAAACATTTGACTAAAACCATTTCTCCCTCTAAAACTTTAATTATTCTTCCGATTTTGATTTTTTTAGGAGATTTAGCCAAAAAATATCCTCCCTTAACGCCTTTTTTAGAATTGACCAAACCTTCCTTTTCTAATTTTGAAATTATTTTTTCCAAATAGTCTAAGGGGATATTTTCTTTTTTAGCAATTTTTCTTAGAGGAGAAATTTTTTTCTCCTTAAAAATTCTCGCTAAATAAACCATTGCCCTTAAACCATATTGTGATTTTGTTGAAATTCGCATATTAAAACCGACTAATTTAGTCGGTTTTATTTTAGCAAACCAAAATCTAATGTCAAGCTAATGCTTCCCAAATAATTCTTAAAGACATTAGGTATTATTTTAAGTTTCTTTAGCTAGGATTTTCGTTTAATCTTCTTCTCCAATTGCCCCAACAGGACAACCTTCTTTTGCTTCCTTGGTACATTCTTTGTTTTTTTCTAAATCAGCATCCTCTTTTATTTTTGATTTTCCATCATCACCTAATTCAAAAACGTTTGGACAAACTGAGGTACAATATCCACAACCAATACATTTTTCTTTATTTATCTTAACCATAATTAATAATAACCTAAATTATTTTAATTTTGACCTTTATTTCACCTTTAGAACCTCTCTAACAAATGAAAAATTTATTTTCTATCATTTAGCGTATCTTAAAATTTTTGACATCAATTTTAATTGGGGAAATATTCCTAAGTTTCCATTTTGACATTTTTTTTCTGAAAATTCAAAAACTCTATCTTTTTCAGCGCCAAAAATTAAAATTGGTATTGGTTCAAAACAATGTTGTTTTAATAAAGAACAGGTTGAATGGTCGCCAGTGACCACAATTAAAATATTTTTAAGGTAAAGCAGGGGTTTTAAGTTTTTATCAATTTTTTCAAGAAACTCTTTTTTGCCAAAAAAATTTCCATCTTCGGCTAAATTATCAGCTGCTTTAATGTGGAGAAAAATAAAATCATATTTTCTTAGAGCGGTTTTAGCGGTTAAAATCTTTCCTTTTAAATTAGTATTAACCAAACCGGTAGCGCCCTTCACTTTAATTTCTTCCATTCCTAAAAATCTGCCAATCCCTTTATAAAGCATGCCGCCGGAAATAAAAGCCGATTTCAGATTATATTTTTCTTTAAAATTTTTTATTTTTTTCAGCTTTCCTGCTCCTCTAACAAGAATGTAATTTGCCGGCAGTTTTCTTTTTTTGTTAAGAGGGTAAGTTTTTAATATAAAATGAGTTTTTTCCAAAAATTGGTTTAAAATTTTTGCTGTAAATTGCGCCTTTTTTGTTTTTTCTAAGGGTTTAATCGTTAAGGGCTTAACCCCGGTCAATTTTGGATCATTAGAAGATATTTTAAAAGAAAGATTTTTCCCTCTTAAAATTAAAGCAAACCGATGAGAAATTCCTTTGGCAATCAAAAGTTTTACTCCTTCAATTTCAATATCAGAAATTGCTTTAATTAAATCTTTTGTCTCTTCAATTCTTCCTGCCCGTCGGTCAATAATTTCCATTGTCTTTTCGTTAATAGTGGCGAAATTTCCCCGTAGACAAATATCATCCGGTAAAATCTTCATTCCAATACCCAGAGCTTCCAATACTCCCCTGCCCGGATTATGCTTTTTTGGGCTATAGCCAAAAATTGCCAAATGGGTGTCTTCTGAAGTAGGTAGTTTTCCCCTTTCTGTCCAAGGCTTGACTAATCCGCAAAGACCATTTTTTGCCAAAAAATCTAAATTCGGCTTTCTTGCCGCTTCTAAAGGAGTTTTTCCTCCCAGCTCTGGAATTAGTTCATCGCCTAATCCATCAATAATAATTAAGAGGATTTTTTTCATATTGATTTTTGACCAAAAATAGCCATCATTACCTGAGGGGTTTTTGGTCTATCCCGACGAAAAGAAAAATATTTTTCAGGAAGACAAAAAGTGCATTCAGGATTAATTTCGATGTTTTCTTCTTTCAGTCCAAAATTAAGCAATTGAATTTTAGCTATTTTCTTTAAATCCAGAAAGATTTTACCTTTTTCAAGGAGAATAGCCGAGGAGAAAAATTCAAAAAAAGCAAGAACATCTCTTTTCACTTCAAAATGCTTTTGACAAATACCTGGCCCTATTCCGGCTAAAATATTTTGAGATTGGCTCCCCAATTCTCTAAATTTTTCAATGGCTAAATGTAAAATTCCTTGAGCTAAATTACGCCATCCGCCGTGAATAAGTCCTACAATCTCCTTTTTAAAGTCGTAAAGAAAAATTGCCAAACAATCAGCAGCCGTTATTGATAAAAAAATGTCTTTTTCCGAGGTAATTAACCCATCGTTATTTTGAATTATCTTTCCACAATCTTTTCTGGTCACAATTTTTATTTCTTTTCCGTGAATTAATTTTGTCTTCACTATCAAATCTGGATTAATTCCCAATCTCTCTAAAAATTTTTTCCTATTTTCAATAATACTATTCTCCGAATTATCATCTAACCTCATTGAACCATCTGACTTTTCCGACAGGGCAACAATTAAATTTTTATGTTTATCAAAAATAGAAAACAGAGAATTCAACTTTTAATAATTACTAGACCGTCCAACCTTAAAAATTGGGGGTTGGGTTGAAACCAAATATTCATATTTTTTATCCTCTTTCAATCTCTAATAATCTATTATACTTTGCCAACCTTTCGGATCTGGCAGGAGCGCCAGATTTGATGAAGTCAGCTCCTACACCAACAGCAAAATCAGCAATGAAAGGGTCCAAAGTTTCACCTGAACGATGAGAAACAATTATTTTCCAACCAAAAGATTTTGCTAATTTCACCGCTTCAATGGCTTCTGTCACTGTTCCAATTTGATTAATTTTGATAATTACTCCATTACAAAGTCCTTTTTCTTTGGCTATTTTTATCCTCTCTGGATTTGTCACTGTTAAATCGTCACTGATTAACAAGAATTTATCATTTGCCATTTGTAATTTGTAATTTAACAACTCCCATCCTTCAAAATCCTCTTCCCCAAAAGGATCTTCAAGTCCGATAATAGGATATTTTTCGATTAAGTGACAATAATAATCCAAAAGTTCTCTTTTTGATAAAAGTCTTTTTTCTATTTTATATTTTTCTCCTTTTTGGAATTGACTGGCGGCACAATCTAAAATAATTTTTGTGTTTTTGAAATTATCAGAGGCATCTCCAATTAAGTCTAAGGCTTCTGTTGCTTTTGAAATTGGAGGCGAAAAACCTCCTTCGTCTCCCAATTCTAATTTTTTGAATTTTTTTTGAATTATTTTTCCCAAATTTTTATAAATCTTTGTTGCCAAAGCGAAATTTTCCGAAAAACTTTCCAACTGAGGAACAATCATAAATTCTTGAATATCAAGGTCATTTTTTGCATGCATTCCTCCATTAATGATATTGAAACACGGTCGAGGAAAAATTTCGGAAATTTTTAGCCGAGTTTGACCACGATAAATTTCCCTTAGATAGAGGTAAAGAGGCGTTTTTTTTGTCACCGCTCCGGCTCGAGAAATAACCATTGAAACTCCAACAACCGCATTGCCACCCAACTTTGATTTATCTTTTGTCCCATCTAATTTTAAAAGAAAATTATCAATTTCTTTTTGTTCTGTGGGTTCTTTGCCAACCAATTGAGGGGCAATAATTTCATTAATATTTTTTATTGCTTTTTCTACCTCAATTACTTTTGCCTCATATTTCCCAGTAGAAGCTCCGCTTGGAACACTAGCTGAAACCAAAAAATCATCCAATTTAATTAAAACCTGAAGAGTAGGCCTTTTCCTTGAATCATGGGTTTCTCTTGCTTTAATAATTTCAATTTTTAGTCTTTTTTTCTTGAGTTTTGAGTCCATTAATATATTTGAAAGCATTAACAACAGCTTTTACTCCTTCTCCGGCTGCTACTACAATCTGTTTGGGAAAAATTTGGGTTACATCACCAGCAGCAAAGAGGCCAGGTGTCTTTGTCTGGCAAGTGGCTAAATCAATTATTATCTCATCTCTTTCGTTAAAATCTACTAAATCCTTAATAAAGGAGGTGGCTGGTTGATTTCCAATTTCCACAAAAACCCCCTCTACCTCTAAAGTAATCTCTTGACCTCTCACCCTATCTTCGTAAGTAAGAGAGTTGACAAATTTTTCGCCTTTAATTTCTTTAACCGCAGCTTGAGTAATAATCTCTACCTTTCCCGTCTTTTTGACTTTTTCTTGATTTTCAAAATCAGCTTTTACTTCCTTTCCATACTCTAAAATATAAATTTTTTTAGCAATTTTTGCCAAAAATAAAGCAGCTTCAAAAGCCGAATTGCCGCCACCAATAATGGCAACATTTTTGCCTTCAAAGAGTGGTCCATCACAGGTGACACAATAACTCAGACCTTTACCCAAAAATTTCTTTTCTCCTTCAACTTTCAAGGCTCGAGGGTCGGCACCTGAAGCAACAATCACTGCCTTTGACTCAAATCTATTTTTACTTTTGGTAATAACTAAAAAGTGATCGCCGATTTTTTTTACTTTTATCACTCCATCTCTCTCAATATCAATTTTTTGCTTTCTTAACTGCTTTTCAAATTTCTGAATAAGCTCCATTCCCGAAATTTTTTCAAAACCAGGATAGTTCTCTATAGCTACTGCTTTCTTGGCTATCTGACCGCCAAATTCTTTGGTAATCAAAAGGATGTTTAATTTTTGCCTGGCAGCGTAAATGCCAGCGGTAATTCCCGCCGGCCCTCCACCAATGATAATTAAATCATACATAAAGTTAAAATAAGATTTAAGATTTCGATTTGCTAATATTTAAAGCCTTTTTGACCTTTTAATCTGGAAAATTTCAAAATTTTGGATTTAACACCTCAGGAATGGTTTCAATCAGATCGGTGGCAGTGAGGGATTCGCCTAATTTTTTTCCTGCCAATCCTCCAGCCAAGCCATTAATGTAAGCTCCTGCCTGGCCGGCCAAAAAGGGCTCAATTCCCCTCGCCATTAAAGCTCCAGCAATTCCAGCCAAGGTATCGCCACAACCGCCCTTGGTCATATAAGGACTACCGGTTCTATTCACGGCTACTTCTTTTCCGTCAGAAATTATATCGATGGCACCCTTCAATAAAATAGTAGTTTTTAGTCGCTGGGCTTCCTCTTGAACGATTTTTATTTTCTCTTCGTTTGACTTACGATAAACCTCTTTGCCACTCAGAATAAAAAACTCGTAAAGATGAGGAGTGATTAAAAACGGCTTTCCGGAAATAACTTGAGGATTTTTAGCAACCGCGTGAATAGCATCGGCATCAATGACGACTGGAACCGAGACTTTTTTCAAAAATTCCAAAACTGCCTCTTGGGTTTCTTTTGAACGCCCCATTCCCCCTCCAATCACAACCGCTGTTTTTCCATAAGAGACAGTTTTGGCTGATTCAGTCATTGAAAGTAAAGTTGCTAAATGTTCTTTTACCAGCCATTTTCCTTCTAAAGAATAAGCAGCTAAATTGGGAGAAAAAGAAGCAATAATATCAGCTGCCCTTTTGGGAGCGATAACTCTTACCATATCCACCCCCGTTCGAAAAGCGGCCATGGCAGAAAGAGCCGGCGAGCCAGAGTAAAAATCAGACCCACCAATAACAATTAAGAGTCCGTAATCATATTTTTTAACGGCCCTTGGTCTTTTTTTATAAATTTTCTTTAAAATATTTTTGGTAACTTTAATCATATTTTTGAAATCTTTATAAATTTTATTCATTCTTTATCAGAAAATAGGTTTTTTCTTCCTCAGAAAAGTGGGGGTTTCCCAGAATCTCTCTTTAGCCAAAATTTCAGCTTCTTCTTTTTCAATCTCTTTTTTTAATTGAAGACCGTTTTTTCTAACTACAACCTCTATCTCTTTTGAGACGCTTTCTTTTTTGGAAACCTCCTCTTCTTTTTTCTTTTTCCCTGAGGGTGAAGAAATAGTTTGAGGTTTTTCTTTTTTGGGCGGAATCTTTTTTTTCAATTTCTTTTTCCTTTTATTTTTGGCAATCTCATTTAAAACTTTGCTACAGCCGGTAGCCAAAAGAGTAACTATCGTGCCTTGTTTCTTTTCTGCCCGTGAGATTCCAAAAATAATCTTTGCTTCTTTGTCAACTTTTTCTGAAATGGTTTTTGAAATTTGATTGACAAGGGCTAAAGAAAGATCTTTTTGTCCGGCGATATTTAACAAAACCCCTTTTGCTCCAATCACACTATAAGGATAGAGAGGTGAGTGAATAACTTTTTCAATCTCCTTTTGTTCATTATTCTTTTCAATCTTAGCAGAATTTAAATAGGCCAAAGCTCCATGGCCTTCAAAAATTGTTTTAAGGTCGGCAAAATCAATGTTTATTAGGGCTGGCCGAAAAATTATTTCAACCAAGTTTTGAAGGCTTTCGGCTAAACATTTGTTGACCGTAGAAAAGGCCTGTCTTAAAGGAGTGTTTCTCTCGATAATCTGAAAAATTCGTTCGTTGGGTAAAGTGGAAAAGGCATTTAATTTTCGCCGCATTTCCATCAAAGCCCTCTTAGCAATCTCCATTTTTCTTTTGCCTTCAAATAAAAAAGGAAAAGTAAAGATGCCGTAAGTCAAGTTTCCCAAGTTTTTTGAAAGCTGAGCAAAGATTTGGGTAGCGCCAGATCCTACTCCTCCTCCAAGAGTAGCAACTAAAATCACAAGGTCTTGGCCGGTCAATATCTTTTTAATCTCTTCTTTCTCACTTTTGGCAACTGCCTTCCCAATTTCCGGATTTATGCCCGTCCCCAAACCATGGAGCAAACTCTGACCAAAATGAAATTTCTTAATGCTTTTGGGAAGCTTATTTAAGGCCTTGAGGTCGGTGTCAGCAGCGATAAAAGAAATTTTTGCTTTTGTCGTCTGGGCAATTTCGGAAACAATATTTCCCCCTCCCCCACCTATCCCAATAAGTTGGATATTAATCTTCTTAATCTTTTCTGTTTCCCTTTCTGGTGTTGGCAAAAGAGAAGTTTGAGCTTTTTTTTGGTTGACTAAAAATTTTTTCTTAACTTTTATTGACTCTTTTATTGGTTTTTTATTCATTATTAAATTATAAAACTTTATGTTCTTTAGTCAATGAGATTGCGGAATTTCTGCCAATCAAAATTCCAAGGATCCGTCTTTCTTTCCGGAGCAATATCAGAATGACCAAAGATATTTTTTAAAGAAATGTGATATTTTTTTTGAAGATATTTAATTAAATCTGCTAACTGTAAATATTGAATTTCATTTGGCGACTCTTCTTTTTGATACAAAAGCTCAACTCCAATAGAAAAATCATTAACATTAGTTCTACCGTCAGGAGTTTTGCTCTTTCCGGCATGATAGGCGATATTTTTATCTTCAACCAATCGATAAATATTACCCTGGCGATCAATCAGATAATGAACGGCTACTCCATAAAGTTCATATTCTTTAATCACTCCTTCTACACTATAGGGGTCTTTGCCAAGGGCGTCATAAGAAGAGTGAATGACAATCGTATCTATCGCTCGTGGTTTCAAGGGTGTTTCCTGTCCCCAGGTTAAGAGTTTGTTAATAATTTTAGGTGACGATTTTGATTGCTGTGGCTTTTGAAGAGAAGAAGGTTGTTCAATTTTTTCTTCGGTAATAATTTCTCCTTTCAGTAATTCTCCAACCGAAAGACTACTCTCAGCTGATTTTTCTTCAAAAGAAAATTTTGAAGAAGATTTAAAAATTTTTAGTTCTTGGTTTTGAAAATAATGATTTATTCCGCCAATGATAAAAATAATTAAAACGAAAAAAATAAGCCAGAAAGATTTTGGAAATATCATTTATTTTTTGAAAATTATTGAAATGATAAAAAGCGATGAATTCACTAAAATAATTAATGGACCCAACGGAAAATTGGTGATTTTAAAAAGCAATGCGCCAAAAAAAACAGAAATTATACCAAAAAATGAGGCTAAAAAAGTGTAATTCCTCAAAGTTTTACTTAAATTTCTAGCAGTAGCAGCTGGAACAATCATTAATGCTCCAACCAAAAGAGAACCAACAATCTTAATTCCTAAAGCCACCATGGCGGCAACTGAAAGAAGATAAATAAGGTTTTGTCTTTTAATTTTAATTCCCTCATTCCTGGCTAAATCCTCAGAAATATGAGTTAAAACCATCCCGCGATAAATGTTTCTGATGACAAAAAATAAAAAAATGGCCAAAACCACTGAGAATATTGTCATTTCAAAAGAGACCTTAGAAATATCGCCGATTAAAGCGTGTAATAATTCAGATTCAGGAATAATTAAAAATCCAATTGCCAAACTGGTAACAAACAAAACCCCAACTAGTGCTTCCATTGGTAAAGAAGTTTTGATTTCAAAAAACCAAATTAATAAAATGCCTAAGGCTAAAAAGAAAAAGGCACCCAAAGAAACATCAAAACCTAAAAGAAGAGCCAAACCCATTCCGGGCAAAGCCAAATGACCCAAAGCATCGCTAACTAAAGCCATTCTTTTTTGAAGCATTAAAGTGCCTAAATAGCCAGCTACCCCTCCAATAAAAATTCCGGTAATTAAACTAAATAAAAATTGATCTCCCATATGAAATCTTAGTGTTTGTGCTCGTAAAATTTAATTTCCGTTCCATAAACTTTCTCTAGCAAATCAGGTGTCAAAATCTCCCTCAGCTTTCCAAAACAAAGCGCTCTTTTATTCAGGCAAAGAACTTTGCTCGAGTATTTATATACGACATTTAAATCATGGGTAACCAACAAAATAGTTAAATCCCTTTCTTTCTGGAACTGCTTTAAAAGAGAGTAAATTGTTTTTTCGCCTGAAATATCAATTCCGCTTGTTGGCTCATCAAAAAGCAAAACCTGAGGATTTCCGCTTAAAGCCCAGCCGATTAAAAGCCTTTGAAATTGACCAGAAGAAAGCTCGCCAATCTTCTTTTCTAAAATTTCTTTTTCTATTCCAAGCAAATTTAAAATTTTGACTAAATCATTTTCCAAAACATTCTTAAGGCTAAAAAACTCTTTCCCATTCATCGGGACATCTTTAATAAAAGGCAATCTTTGAGGAACATAACCAATTTTCAATCCTTGAGGCGGTGACCAGATGATTTCACCTTTATAAGGTAAAACCCCTAATAGGGTTCTTAGTAAAACCGTCTTTCCAGCACCGTTAGGTCCCAAAATGGTCAAAATCTCTCCTTTTTTTATTTCGAAAGACAAATTCTCGAGGATTTTTTCTCCTTCTAATTCAACGCTTAATCCTCGAACTTTTAAAATAACTTCCGAGGATTGATTTTTTTCTTTTAAAATTAAATTTTCCATAATTCAAATAATCACTTTTCAAAAGGTTTTCTGAAAACTGGCCCATGGCCGGGATAAATTATCATCCCTGGCTGAATAATTTTTTCTAATTTTTTTAATGAATTTTCTAAATCCTTTTTGGAACCACCGGGTAAATCGGTTCGGCCATACCCTTCTTCAAAGATTGTGTCGCCAGTCAAAATAAAATCTTTGCCTAAAATGCAAATTGAACCTTTTGTGTGGCCCGGAGTATGAATGATTTTTAAAAATTCATTCCCTAAATTAATTTCCTCCCCATCTTCTAAAAATTGATCCGGCTGAAATACCAACCTTTTCTCTTTTTTTTGAAAAGAAGCAGAAAAAGGAAGAGATTTAATGAAATCTTTTTCTTCTTTGTGGATTAAAATTTTAGCGCCAGTTTCCTCTTTTAATCTTTGGGCTACTAAGGTATGGTCTAAATGATAATGAGTGAGAATAATATAATTTAATTTTTTATCCTTTAATTCTTTTAAAATTTTTCTCAAACCGCCTCCCGGATCAATGACAATAACCTCTTTTCCGGAAACAAGATAATAACAATTTGTTAAAAGAGGCCCAACAACAAAACACTTAATCTCCATACCATTTTATTTTATCAAAATTTATTACCAAGACAAAAACATCTTGCCTCAAAGGCACTTATTTTAAAATTTTTTAGTTTTATAATTTTTAAATTCTATTCAGTTGTCACGCCGTCAAAATGTTCTTCGTCTCTCTCAGCCTCTTCTTTTGTTGTATGAACTAATCCATCTCGGTGTTGTGGCGGAGAATAAATTGTATAAACCTTTAAAAATTCATCCGAAGAAGTGTTAATAACATTATGTCTTGCTCCAGCTGGCACTATGACTGCAAAACCATCTTCCACTTTATATTCCACTCCGTTTATAATTACCTTGCCCTCGCCTTCTTCGAATCTAAAAAACTGATCCAAATTCTCGTGAACCTCTTCGCCAATTTCTTCTCCAGGCTTCAAACTCATCACTACCAATTGACTGTGCTTGCCAGTATATAAAACCTTCCGGAAATTGTTGTTTTTTTCGGTTATTTTTTCAATGTTTGCTACGTAACCCTTCATAAGTTTTAATATGATTTTAAGTTTTTTTTCGACCTTTGAAAACTTATTTTATCTCCTTTTTAATTATTTTAAACTTAAATTTTCCTTTTGAGACATTTGATATTCAACTAAAAAATAATCATTGAACCTCTTGTATTCCTCGATCTTACTTTTCACCCCAAGGTTTTCTAACTCAATTACCAAATCTTCAAAATAATCATAAACACCGCAAGTATAACACATATAACCTGAAAATTTAACTAAAAATTTCTTGTCTTTAAATTCAATCAACTCAGCCTTAGCTTCGGGAACTCTAATTTCATTAAAATTTTCAATTGCCTTTAAAATTTTCTTTTTTAACAACATTCTCTTGGTAACTTGTATTCCTTTCTTTCGTTAAATTCTCTTTTTTTCCCTACATTCCACTGCCGGACCGGTCTTAAATAGCCAACAACTCTTGAATAAATCTCGCAGGATTGATAATTTCTTAATTCTTGATTTTTTTGAAAACAATCATGACATTTAAAAACTAATATCTTTTCTCCATTGTTTTCATAAGCAAGTAAAACTCCATTTTTGATTTCTTTTCCATTAACCTCTATTTTCTTCTGACAATCATGGCAGTATTGTTTTTCTCTATTAGCAATTTTTGCATTTCCCATAAAAATAGACTTGATAGCTTTTTATTTTGCCGACTTTTAATTTGCCAACCTTTAGAATTGGGGCTTTGTCAAAAACATCAAATATCTTTCCGCAACTCTGGCAGAAAAAATGACTGTGGGCAGAAATATTGCCGTCATAACGACTGATATCACTAGGAATTTCCAGAATTTCTCCTTTTTCTTTCAGGTTTTTTAAAATCCGGTAAATAGTGCCTAAACTAATTCTCGGTAATTTTTTTCTAACCTCTTTAAAAACAATCTCAGCTGAAGGATGAGTTTTAGCCGATTTCAAATAACCTAAAATAATTTTCTTTTGGGAGGTAATTCTTTCTTTTTTGCTCTTTTTCTTATTAGTAATCATTATTATTTAGATTTTATTCTTAACAAAGAAGACTGTCAAGTGATAGCCTGTTGAAAACTCAGAAATTAAATTAGTTTCAAAATTGCGGGACAAAACAGCAATAGGTAGCGGAAGATTATCTTCCGCAAGTTATATTTTAGCTCACTTTTCTAATAAGCGAATACAATAAAATCAGATTTGGTAATTTTAGCAAAAAAGTAAAAAATAAAGCCCTGGAAAAATCCAGGGCTCTTGTTTTGTTAAGGACAATAAAAACACCAACAACAGCAAGGACGATAATCACATTGACTCACTGTGAAACTGATTTCCTCTACTTCTATGATGGTAGAACAATCCGGCGCTTCATATTTTAGTTCTTTAACGCTTACCGGCAAACAACGAGGAAAACCCCAGAGAGGTTTATTGGTGAGGACTGCTTTAATGAAGTATGTTCCTATCCCCCATCCTTCTGGCGGAGGAACAACTTCAAAGTTGACTTTGGCTTGGTTTTCGAAAACAAACAACCTTATTAAGGTATAAGCGTTGAAGATGTATAAATACCACTTTCCTCTCGGGACATTATAAAGAAAGATTCTCACTGGGCTAGAGTTACAGGTGGTTTGTCTGGAAACTGTGCTTAAAACCACCGTCGGAGGATTGCAACAAGTTGGCGATTTGTCGTATACCCAGTAACTCCCCAGACCTATCCTCTCGGTTTTGTCCCACCAGCTTTGACCTAATGCAGTCAAAGCTGGAACCAAAAGTCCTACCACCAACAGGACGACTCCGACTTTCCTCATTCCTGCCATTTTCACCCTCCTTTTTGTTAAGGTGCGATTTTATAATATCAAAATATCTCCCTTTGTCAAGGGGGAGTAATAGTTCAATAGTTTGGCAGTGCCTAAAAATTTTTTTATTAATCTAATTTTACCAAACAGTACTTGAAGGGGTATTATATATTATATTTTGGTGAAACGGTGCTATTTCTCAATTAATTCTTCAACTTTTTACTTGGCTTTCTCTAATTTACTCTAAAATCCGATGTTGCTCCAGAATTAAAACTTAATCAAATTATTTTACAAAAGATCTTATAGTAATCAAATATTCCAACTTCGCCGGTATTTAAATAAACCCTCGACTCAAAGCAAAAACTCCCAAAAGCGGGAGTTTTTGCTGATTTGTTTTTCCAGCTCTTACTTTATCGTTATTGTCCATGTGTATGATCCTCCGTCGTCAAGTGTTACAAGAAGTTCGTTGGATCCAGGTCCAAGTGAGGGGGTCTTTGTCGAAAGATTGTAGATGTATTGTCCTTTCACTGGATCGTAGCGGAAGAAGTTTGCCGTGTTAGAACCGCCGCTTGAAATCGCCGGAACGCCGTTCACGGTAAGCGTCGCGATTGCGTTCGATACCGGATTGCCTTCGGTGTCAAAAAGCTGGAACTTCACCGGTATCGTGCTCATTTTCTTGAACTCTTTGGCGCTGATGGTAATTGGAGGACCGAATCCGTCGAAGGTGTACGAAACGACGTCATAAGAAACGATAACTTTCTTTTCATTTCCAGCAAAATCGGTTGCAGTTACGGTAAAGCTCTTGGTCCCGAGCGAACTTGTATCGATCGGTTCGCCAGAGTCCACCGTGCCTACCGCAGTATCAATTTCGGAAAGCTCGTCTTCTGCCAACCAGTTGGCCAAAACCGTCTGCTTGAAAGTGTACTCTCCATTGTCTGCGGGAGTCGTAATCGTTATCTTCGGAGGAGTTTTGTCGATATTGATATTGGAAACAGTTGCGACATCAGCTTCGTTTCCCGCCCTATCGACGCACTTGCCGGTATTCGTTACCGATTGTCCGGATCCCTCGTCGGAAACCGTCGCGCCTGCAACCGTATTGATTTCGATACCGGATTGGACACTACCGGTCTCATCGCAGAAAAAACTAACCACCACATCAGTATTGTTCCAGCCCTTGCTGTTTGGCTCCGGCGTGCGGCTTCCGGTAATGACTGGTTTCGTTTTATCGATTTTAACCGTTACCGATTTGGACGCAGTCCCGCCACCGCTCGTGGCTGTGCAGGTAAGCGTCCTGCCGTTGGTTTCTTCCTCAAGAGTCACTTGATCACAACCATGCATATGAATGATCTGCGATTCCTCGTCGGTGACCGACCAGGTAACCGTAACATCGGTATTGTTCCAGCCGTTCGCGTTCGGCTCTGGAGAAATCATCGGAACAATAACTGGAGGCGTTATATCGGACAGAACCGCTGGGGCGACATTCACCTGGAATGCGGCCGGAGCAAGATTGAACGATCCGGGGGTGGTATTCGTTGTCACCGAGAGCGTGATTATCGTGGAACCTGCGCCAACAGGAGTGACGGTTACGCTTGGTTTATCATCGCAGCTTTTAAAGGTTATAGAGGTCGGCGCAACAGTTGCTACGGCAGCATTTGTGTTGACCGAAACAGTAAGGATGGTGTCGCCGATCAGATTGCAGCCCGGCTTGCCATCTCCGCCTCGCGGCTCAACGGAATACGTGACCGAGCCATTAGTTCCGCCTACCGTCAAGTTCATTACTTCAAGATCCGCGTCTATCGTCGTATCAAGATTGTTGTAAATATCATCTGCGAGCGCGACGCTGACTGGAATGATGCCAGAGAGAGAAAGCGCCAGAAAAAATGCTAATATTTTTCGTATAAACATATGTTTTTTTGGCTGATTAATATAATTAATAATTAAGCCGTCGACCTTTGTGGTAATTGTAGCAGATACTTACAAGAATTGCAAATAGTAGCCTGTTCTGAAGCGCAAAACCGCTTTTGCCTGTCCGTCAGGGCAGTGAGATTTTGCTTTTTGGATTTATGTATCAGATTTGATAATTTTAGTAAAGAGGACTGCAACAAGTCGGCGATTTGTCGTATACCCAGTAACTCCCCAGACCTATCCTCTCGGTTTTGTCCCACCAGCTTTGACCTAATGCAGTCAAAGCTGGAACCAAAAGTCCTACCACCAACAGGACGACTCCGACCTTCCTCATTCCTACCATTTTCACCCTCCTTTTTGTTAAGGTGCGATTTTATAATATCAAAATATCTCCCTTTGTCAAGGGGGAGTAATAGTTCAATAGTTTGGCAGTGCCTAAAAATTTTTTTATTAATCTAATTTTACC
>Ga0209721_1000373_pt1 | contig 41442 bp, 29 predicted proteins | sample TshhotsprinmetaG_FD_184139 | JGI IMG/M metagenome (GOLD analysis project Ga0209721, IMG submission 184139) | Hot spring microbial communities from South Africa to study Microbial Dark Matter (Phase II) - Tshipise hot spring metaG (SPAdes)... | ecosystem: Environmental > Aquatic > Thermal springs...
GCCAGGATCAAACTCTACATGCTTGGTGTCGAGTAACAGCTTTCGCCGTCTCCCTTCACCGAATTGACGTGGCGTTGATTCTAATAACACTCGTCATTCAGTTGTGAAGGTGCTTTGCGGAACGAGGGAAAACAAAACCAGGAAAATTCAGCAGTACTGAAGTTTCCTGGCGACGTCTCTGAATTGTCTTCAGCGCGTTTCGCTCGGTTTGCTCTCCACTTGTTTGGTCTACCTCGCCGTTCCGCGAGTGAGACCTCGTTCGTTCCAGCTCGCGTAGTATAGCATGTCGGTCGAAGCTTGTCAAGAGGTAGTTTTTGAAACGTTTTCCGCTTTAGTAAGCCATAATCGCTTATTCTCTTAAACAGACGATGTCGGGAATTTTTGACCACTTTCGCGACGAACTTTATCCGTGACCTGTGCTACGATGGATGTACATACACCCTTCTGAACGACCCGCGAGGCAGTATGTTGAACCTTTCCCAGACTCTTCACGGGGTATTGGTAGTTGAAGTGGCCAGCTACATTCCGGGACCGTTATGCGCTGCGATCCTGGCCGGGTTGGGAGCAACCGTGATTAAAATCGAACGTCCAGGTGGTGACCCGATGCGATCGCTCCCGCCGCTTGACCAGAGCGGTGAAAACCCTCTGTTTGCTTTACTCAATCGCTCAAAGCAGTGTCGCGCGCTCAACTTGCGCCAGGCAACCGACATTGCCAACTTACGCGATATGCTACAGTCTGCTGATGTACTGATCGACGGTTTGCGACCCGGCGCACTCGCCCGGCTTGGATTGACCGATGACAGCCTGTGGCATACCAATCCACGATTGCTGATTGTCTCTATTGGCGGCTTTCCCTCTACCCATGCCGAGCGTGATCAGGCCTTGCATGACTTAAATGCCCAGGCTTTGAGTGGATTGCTCTCTACCGGCGAATTGCCACCACGTGTGCCTGGTGTTCACGCCTCTGATATGGTCAGCGGCTTGATGGCAGCCAGCGCTACTTTGGCCGGATTGCTGACCCGGAATACTACAGGACGTGGTGGACGGATCGAGACTTCAATGCTAGCAGCAGCGCGCTGGCTCAATGCGCCGGCCCTTGCTCTGGCACTGGCCGGATTGCATACTGCTGATACGTTGAACGGGAGTCTGGCCTGTTACCGACTTTATCAAACTGCTGATGGACGTTTTCTAGCGGTAGCTGCTCTAGAGAGTCACTTCTGGCAGCGTATATGCATAGCAATCAATCGACCTGATTTGATACCTTTGCAATACGAACAATCCGCGCAGCCCACATTGATCGCTGTACTGGCAACGATATTTCGCCAGCGCTCGCTTGCCGAATGGTTATCAGTTTTCGCCCCACTTGACGCCTGTGTTTCGCCCGTCTTGCTGCCGACCGAGGCGGCGCAAGACGGACAGGTAGGCGTTGAGCTGGCTATCGAGTCTCGAACTACGGCATAGGATTGACCGTCTGGCCGGTGGCAAGTTGAGCAATGGCCGGTCGCAGCTCATCAAAGGTGATACCACCTTCGTAGCGGGCCTGAATTACACCATTGCCATCGACCAGAAATGTCCATGGCTCAGTGCGCAAATTCCACTCTTGCATTGCCGGCACCAGTCTGGCCTGCTGAAATGACTCTCCGAATGGATACGGATAGACTTCGACATGAATGAAGTTGACCCGATCCCCAAATTCGTTTTTGAGTTGTTTCAAGACGGCCATATTCGGCGCGCAGACCGCTGTCTGGCAATAGCCAGGGGTGGCAAACGAAACGACAAATGGTTTCCCGCTGGCCAGTGCATCAGCGATCGTCATCCGATAAAAATCGGGGTCAGGCCTGGGATCCGAGGTTAGTTGATCGAGCGAGGGAACATCACCAGCAGTCAGGTTTCGGCTAGGAATCGCTTTATCACCGACCATCGGCGCAAAAGCCCGCTCGCTGACATCCAGCCGAATCCGACTGACTTGTGGCCCACTTGCCTGTGGAATGGTAATTTCGGCCTCCCAACCACCAGCCCGATCAAGGTTTGCATAGGCAACGTAGAGACCAACCGGCAGCCCTTGCCCACGATAGATAGCCTGCGTGGTCGCAACCGGAGTCGAGCGATCACCACCGGGGCCAACATAGTACAGTTTAATATCAAGCTGAAGGTTAGGATCGTTAAGCGGCACACCACCTTGCAACAGACCAAAGGGTAATCGATTCAGACCGATAACCAGCTCTGACGCGGCAATCACCGGCGCAACAGGCGCTGCTTCTGGCGTGTTGACCGTTGTTTGATTACCACACCCGGTCATCAACCCTACGACGAGCAATACCAACAAGATTCTAAAATGTGGTTGCATACGGTTTTCTCCATCTATTTGAGCACGTCGCGGCGAAACGTGGCCCGATATGTCTCCTCTGCCCGTTCCACCACAACGGTAATTTCCCACAATCCTTCCATCGTATATGCAGTACGCGCCCAATAACGACCCGGCCCATCGGGCAATGCCACCGGCTGTGTTACTCCCATTGGCATCGCCGGCATATCGAGATCAAGATAGACACTGGCGTCATCAATTGGCTGCCCTTTCGCATCCTGAAGCAGGACGACAAAATCGATAGCCGTGTTCATACGTGGACGATCGGGTGTATCAAGGGTGATCGATAGTCCATCGACCACTTGAGTCTCTCGAAGCGGAATGGCACCACTGCTGCATGCGGCTAACAGTATCAGTATGACAATGAGACAATGTGACCGGATTAAAGCTGTGATCCCGGAAAAGACGCCTCTTGTTGTGATTGAGAGGCACCGCTGTGGGCACTTGCACGCCCTCGCCATACCATCACCTCTCGTCATCAGTCAGCAAACCGGCCCGCACTCCTTCAACCAGTAACGGTAAAGCTGCCAGTTGCACAATATGGAATAGACCGTTGTGATCAAACGGAACATCGCCAACAACCAGCTCTAGCGAACTCGTTTGCACACCGGCAGCCAGCATTGTGATGAGGATGCCGACCGTGATCCGTTTGGCGCCGGGTAGCTGATGGCGTTGAGCCAGATCGGCGTAGATAGCCAGCGCGGCGATCATAGCAATTAGCTCGTAGGCGATGAAAGCCAGAAAACCGCGTTGGATGCGCCGACTGATCCAGACAAAACCAGGCGCGACGCCAACGAGCACCGGCAAGACGCGCTGACCAGCGCGCGCTCCCCAGCGATCGCTGACTGCGCCGGTGGTGAAAAGCGCAATGATAAGCGCAAGCAGTAAATTGAGTGGCTGCCACAGGCGCTCACGCAGAGCAGGTGACAAACGTAAACCATGGATGACGGCTCCTAGCAGGCCACTTGCAGCCAGAAGAGCAAAGGCTGCCTGCCACACTGGTCGCCGCCACGATGTGCCGACGTGCAGACGCTGAATTGCTGCTAACGCCGCCAATGCCAGTAACAAATCGGTAGCAGCAGTGGTTTGCTCGCGTCGATCCGTGATGATGTGATGTGATAGCCACTGCTTCACGAAATAGCCTCTCTAGAGCACGATTTTGCGCTCGGCAATCAGGCGCTGACGCAGACGACGAAACAGCGTGTCGTAATCAAGCCGTTCGTGGGTAATTTCATATTTATACGCCTGCAACATGCGATGCACTTCAGCATTCAGACGGTCTTCCACCTCAAGCTCATCAGTCATTATTTCGACAATTGCCGCGCGCAATATCGGATCACTGGTCTGAAACAGCACACCATCGGTCTCAGCCAGGACATCGACTAACATTGTCGCCAGTTGATCAATTTTAGCCGGAGAAAGTTTCATTGTTTTCCCCTTTCCGATCAAATTCGGCCAGCAGCGCGAAACGCGCGCCGTACTTCAGCCAGCTCGGCGAGCCGTTCGGATGGCAGAGGGCGCGCGCCGCCAAACAAGTGGGCCGCCAGCAACGCGCGCGCACAGTGTTCGATCTGTTCCATCCGGTGAAACGCTTGCATGAGAGTCACTCCATATGTGAGCGCGCCGTGATAAGCAAGCAAGATCGCCTCATGATCGGCAACGAATGGCGCAATTGCCTCACCCATCTCAGGAGTGCCGGTGAGGGCATACGGCGCGGTTGGAATCGGCCCCAGTGCAATCAGCGCTTCGGGCAACAATGGCTCGGCCAGACTGACTCCGGCTAGAGTTGCGCCCACCGCTGTGGGTGGATGGGCGTGAACACAGGCCATGATGTCAGATCGCTGCCGATAGACGAAGAGATGGAGATAGCGTTCGGATGAAGGTTGACGACCTGGCGCGCCACGCAATAGATGACCATCGAGATCAACGACCACCAGATCATCAACCTGCAACATCCCTTTGGCGAGACCTGCCGGAGTCATCAGGATTGAGCCGTCGGGTAAGCGCGCCGACAAATTGCCATCACCGGCCACAATCAGGCCACGTTCGTAAAGTAAGCGACCGCAGTGTACCATTTCGGCGCGCAGCGTCATTTCGACATCAGCGTGAGAAGTCGTTGTCATAACGTTTCTGTTGGCGAAGGCGAACAAACAGAATGAGTGCTACAATCCAACCAGACCATGCCAGCAACGGTCGACTAAACCGCATCGCCAGCATCACAACGAGTAAGAGCGCGCGCAACCCACGCACCAACAGACGTTTGGTTAGCTCAGGTCGTGGCACAACCGTCCAGTCGATCTGAGCCAGCCGAGGCAACAACCCGCGCTCGACACATCCTTCCAGTGAAAAGAGATAGATGGTATCGGTGTAGTGGGCAGCAAGCTGCAAATCGCGTTCGAGCGCATCCCAGGTTAACGGTGGCAGGTCTTCAACACTGCTCGAACGCACTGCGCTGCCGACGATACATCCAACACCGATCGCATCGGCTGCGGAGCCATAGATATCAATCAGGGCGCCGCCAAGATCGTTGCCAAATTGCTCGATCGGAATACTGCTGAAACAGAGCAAAACTTCGACATCGGCTGGCAAATCAACAATATCGAGCGCGCGCTGAATTGTAGTGGTTGCGGCCCGCCGATCATCAACGATCAGGGGTAGTTGATAGGTATGAACTTCATAACCATCATGATGAATTTCGGCGATCAGATCAATGTAGGCGGAACGCGCGCTCTCGTAGAGAACATTTTCGTGGGCGAGCCAGATGCGGCGGGCAATATCACGAATGCCACGCCGCCGGCTGGCAATCACTTCACCCAACGGTGGCTCGATATCAAGACCGATCGCCTGAATGCGCAGATTGTGTGATCTGATCCACTGTCGCGCCGAACGGTATCGTTCGATTGCCTGAGGATAGTTCTGGAGGTTGAACCAAAACCCTTCTTCAGCCGATAAGAGCAGCCAGGCGATGACGGGAATACGATGCTGATTGAGAATGGCAATAGCCTGTGCCGTTTCGGCTGAGAGATTGTGAAGGGCAACCGCGATACCATAATCGCCGGTAGTCAGGAAGGAGAGCAGCTTCGGATCGGCGAGCAAGCCAAGCAAAGCCGACCCTTCCAGCTCACAAAAGAAGATGATCTGTGGCCGGCCTGACATCAGCGGTATTTCAACTGGCGAAGATGTCGTTTGCACATCTGCATTATAACACCGTCAACCGCGCGCGGTTGCCACTTGCGGATGGTATCGCCAGTGCTGAGTCACCTGCTCAAATGCATGTGCCAGTTGCAATACGCTCAGATCGGCCCGCGGTCGACCGATAATTTGTAATCCCACCGGTAGCATGTCGCGAGTAAATCCGGCTGGCACCGAAATAGCCGGGAGATTGCATACCGAGATGTAGTAACACGAGCGCATCCACTCGATGTAGTTGCTCATTGGCACGCCGTTGATCTCGGTGACATACGGCTGTTCCACCGGAAAAGGCGGCACCTGGCTAACCGGCGCAATAATGAATTCATAGTCCTGCATAAACTCATGCAACCGGGCAAGCAATTCTGCATGCAATCGCATTGCCCGCCCCACCTGTGGCCCACTCAGCGCGCGTCCGGCTTCGATATTCCAGATCACAGTATCCTTGATCCGCGCTCGCTCGCGGTCGAGCAAGGTGCCGAGGGTCAGTTCATAGCGAAACGCGCGCATGACTTGAAAAATCTCATCAGCGTCAGCCAGATCGGGCGTTGCATCCTCGACAATACAACCCAGTTGCGTGAAGACGGAACGTTGAGCGGCAATCACGTCACTGACGCGCGGATCGACCGGCAATCCGCCTAGATCAGAACTCCATGCAATTCGGACGCCACGCAGATCGCGCTCGAGTGGCCGGGCAAAGATGGTTGCCGGCTCGCTGATCGAGAGCGGCGCCCGCGGATCTGGGCCGGCAATGGCCTGCATCATCAGGGCAATATCGCCAACAGTGCGCGCCATAGGGCCATCAATCGCAAAGGGAAGGTATGGCGTCGGATCGGGCCAGATCGGCACCCGACCCGGCGAAGAGCGAAACCCTACTACATTGCAGTAACCAGCCGGGTTGCGCAGTGAACCGCCCAGATCGCTCCCGTCGGCAATCGGAATCATGCCACATGCCAGGGCAACGGCAGCGCCACCACTGCTACCACCACATGTCTTGCTCAAATCGTAGGGATTGCGAGTAACGCCGAAGACGGGATTAAACGTCTGCGAGCCAGCGCCGAATTCAGGCGTATTTGTTTTGCCAATCGTCACCGCGCCGGCGGCCTTGAGACGAGCGACGATCAGAGCATCAAAATCGGGAACGAAGTCGGTGAAAATTGGTGAACCGTAGGTCGTGCGCATCCCTTTGGTCTCAGCCAGATCTTTGTGGGCTACCGGCAGCCCGGCAAGTGGACCCGGGTCCTCGCCACGCGCTAATTGCATATCAATCTCGTGAGCGCGGTGGCGGGCACCCTCGACATCGAGAGTCACAATAGCGTTAACCAGTGGGTTGATCGCTTCAATCTGGGAGAGATGGGCTTCGAGCACTTCAACAGCAGAGACAACGCGCTGACGGATCATACGGGCGATGGTTGTGGCCGGCTGGAGGCAGAGTTCAGTATCCTTAAACATGACGCTATCCCATTGATACGAAAACAACCAGGGGAGCTTGACAACGAATAGAGATGCTTGCGATGCACATTGTAACAAACGTCGGAAGGTGAGACGATGTAGAAGCGTGCAAATACCTGTCAACAAATCAAGGGTTCAGGTATGATGGTGTTTACAGACGGATTGTTAAAGGATATAACGATGTCAGACTGGATTATCTACGGCGCTAATGGATACACTGGCGAGCTGATTGCGCGCGCGGCAGTAGCGGCTGGTATGCGGCCACGACTAGCAGGACGTAACGCAGCGGCTATTGCATCACTCGCCGACGAGTTGCGGTTGCCGTTTACCATCTGCCGGCTTGAAGATCAGAGTGGTCTACGCGCAATGCTGCAAGGCGCGCAGCTCGTCTTACACTGCGCCGGCCCATTCCAGGAAACAAGCGCACCGATGCGGGAAGCCTGCTTGCAAACGGGGGTTCACTATCTCGACATCACTGGCGAGATTGGCGTCTTTGAAGCAGCAGCGCGTCAGGACAGTGCCGCTCGGAAGGCAGGAATTATGATGATGCCAGGAGTGGGCTTCGATGTTGTGCCATCTGATTGCCTGGCAGCCCATCTCGCCCGTCGGCTACCAGACGCAACCACACTTGCGCTGGCTTTCAGAGCGCTCGGTAGTATTTCGCGCGGCACTGCCATTACAATGCTAACAATGGCTGGTCAAGGATGTGAACGTTGCAATGGTCGTTTGATCACGACACCACCATTTCAAGAGGTGCGATCGTTCGATTTTGGCAATGGGCCACGACCGTGTGTCAGTATACCCTGGGGCGATGTAGCGACGGCATATTACACTACCGGCATTCCCAACATCAAGGTCTATGTCGCCATTCCCCGCCAGGCCCAAACCTGGATCGGCCTGACCCGTTCACTTCTTCCACTTATCCAAACCCGAGTCGCTCAGGCCGGATTACGCCATTTAATTACTCGCGCTATTGTCGGCCCAGATGCAAAAATGCGCGCAACCGGGCGCAGCATGATCGTTGGTGAAGCCATCAACGAGACTGGCGAGCGTGTGGTTAGCCGGTTGACGGGACCAGAGGGATATGCTCTCACCGTACAGACAGCCCTGCTTATTGTCAAGCGAGTCTTGAACGGCTCCAGCGCGCCGGGTTTTCACACCCCTGCCGGTCTGTACGGACCTGATCTGATCTGTGAAATACCGGGGGTTATACGCAGCGATGAACGATAGCCGTAAAAATGGGCGGAGAAGGCTCGCTTTATTCGGTCAGACTGCAGAGGAGTGGGGTTTCATTCTCATACAGTAAGGCGAAAAAAAATTGTCAGCCTCTGCTGGTAACAGAATTACCTGTTCTTATTTTCGGTAGTAGACAGGTAAAGCGGTAGTATCCATCGCATACCACGCTATACAGCGTGTGGCCGGCGCTCCAGAATCACGTGCTTCGTCGGGGCAGGCATCGATCGCACACCAGATATACGGCGTGCCCGCCTGATTGCAGACGGGCACATCCCCATAATCCAAGACTTGAGCGATTCCGGCAAACGATGACAAGTTGCAGTCATGAATTTCCTGTCCTGCTACTGACCACTCATCTGGCGAGCAATCTGCTGTCGCTCTTCAGCAGTGACCAGGCCAAAACTATCGCCACGATTGAGATAGACAATTTCCTCATTCTTGATTCCAACGATCAGATCCGGCAAAGCATCGCTATTCAGATCGGCCAATCGCATAACGATCGGGGTCAAATCCTCGTTTGCGCCAACCAGATACGGCCCAACTAGCGCGCGCGTCTTGCTCACGTCACCGCCGGGAATTTCGAGGATCAGCACCTGCCGATCAAGATTCATTGCAATCAAGCGTGTTGGCCCAACCTTCTCTTCAGCGCGACCAACTTCCGCCGTCAGATGAAAAGTGCGTGGTCGCCCATACCGCCAGTCGTCAACAATCACCTGCCCCCAGCTAATCACAGCGCTTACCAGTACGTATAGCGCAAGTATTGCCAGCAAACCGGTTACGAGATACGCCGTGTTGCTGAACGTTGACGCAGGCACGGCAATTGAAGAGACCCGGCGCGGCGAGCGGATTTCGCGACTCGTCACAGCCATCACAGTCCTCCTCTGTGAAACATAGAAGTAGAACAAAAGTTCTTTAGCTCACTTGTTCGAAAGTATAGCAGAGGTGTCGTCAACTGTCAAGAACTTTTGTACTACTTTTCTCGTGGCGTTACCGCACAGTAACGAACAGAGCCGAAACGATTGTGGTACAATGCTGCATAGTGGTATCAAAGCTCAGATTTGCGTAGCGCCTGCGGTATGCTGATTGAGTTGCAGATTCAGGATTTTGCCATTATTGACCGGCTGCATCTGCGCTTTGAGCAGGGCTTTAATGTGCTGACCGGTGAGACCGGTGCCGGGAAGTCGATCATTATCGACGCCCTCGGCACGCTACGCGGCGAGCGGGTTGATCCCACCTTCGTGCGCGCCGGATGTGCGCGCGCCCGCATCGAAGGCATTTTTAGCCTGGATGACTGCCCTCAGATTCTTCCACTGCTGGCCGAGCTTGACTTGCTTGATGAAGGCGACGATCAGGTGATTCTGACTCGCGAGATTTCAGCCGAATCGGGCCGCAGTGTAGCCCGTGTGAACGGGCGCGCTGTGAATAGTGCCAAGCTGCGCGAGATTGGTAGCTGCCTCATCGACATCCACGGCCAACACGAAGGTCAATCATTGTTCAACACACGCACGCATATCGACCTGCTTGATCGCTTCGGTGAATTGTTACCGTTGCGTCAGCAAGTAGCCGATCAGTTAACAGCGTTACGGGTTGTACAGGCGCAGTTGGCCGACCTCCGCGCAGGCGAAGCGCGCCGTCAGGCCCGGATCGAAGAACTCAAGATGCTGCGCGCCGATGTGGCGGCTGCTAAACTCAAACCAGGCGAAGAGGAAGCCTTGTTGCGCGAACGGGCCATTGCGCAGAACGCGACCAGAATCGCGACACTGGCCGATGAAGCGTATCGAGCGCTGTATACCGGCAGTGACGGGCGTAGTGGCCGGGCGGCTATCGAGGCGATGGCGCTGGCGGTTGATGCATTGAACGAACTTGCCCGACTCGATGATCGGGCCGGGCTGCTGGCGCAGCAAGCGACCGAATTGCATTATCAGCTTGAAGAGCTGGTGATTGCCTTGCGTCGCTATCGCGCCGATCTTGATGTCGATCCGCGACGACTCGACGCGATCGAAGACCGCCTGACCGCACTGCGCGATCTCCAACGCAAGTATGGCGTTGATCTGGAAACGTTAATCAAGCAGGCGGCTAATGCCGAAGCTGAGATCGAGCAGCTCAGCAACAGCGCCGAGCAAATTGCTCGTCTGGAAGAGCAGGCGCAGGTATTAATAGCCGAACTGGCTCGCCATACTGCCGAACTATCGCGACGCCGACGACAGGTAGGCGATGAGCTGAGTCGTCTGATCAGCGAGGCCATGCACGATCTGGCGATGCCGAATGTGCGCTTCGCGGTACAGATCGAACACGTCGAAGATCCCAATGGTCTGCCGATTCACGATCGGCGGCTGGTATGCGACCGTACCGGCATTGATCGGGTTGAGTTTTTGATTTCGCCTAACCTCGGCGAGCCGCTTAAACCGTTGGCCCGCATCGCTTCAGGCGGCGAAAGCGCGCGCCTGCTGTTAGCGTTGAAATCGATTTTATCGCAGGTCGATGAAGTGCCCACCCTGGTTTTCGATGAGATCGATGTCGGTGTCGGCGGTCGCGCCGGGCATGTGGTTGGGCAGAAACTCTGGGCGATCAGTCAGCGTCATCAGGTGCTGTGCATTACTCACCTGCCACAAGTCGCTGCGTTTGCAAATGCCCACTTTCACATCCGCAAAGAAGTGGTTGCAGAACGCACACGCACCAGTGTAACGCTCCTGTCGCCAGACCAGCGGGTTGAAGAAATTGCCGCAATGCTTGATGGCATTCCCAATGATCACAGTCGAGCCAACGCGCGTCAGATCCTCGAACGAGCGCAGGCCTGGAAGTTGCACCGACAGATCGAGCTAGCCGCAAAAGATTGACCGGCGGCATACCGACCATCAGGATGGTCGCCGCTGTGCCGTTTTGGTCGCAGCTTGTGTGTAAATCATAGAGAGGCCTCAATTTGGTATGTCAGCTCAGAGCACGATAAGTCGCTGGAGTGCGCGCATTGTAGAGGCGAGCTGGCTGTTGGCATTAACTCTCGTGCCGATCTACTTCAATCTCTACTCCGCTCGCCATTTCGAGCCTGACAAAGCAGTCGTCTTGCGTTCACTGGCTTTGATCGGTATCGCTGCCGGGCTGGTCTGGTTCATCGATCGTTCAAGCCATCGTACCACTGGCGCCACACAATTGACCGGTTCGTGGTGGACAACGCTGCGCAATCACCCACTCTTTTGGCCGGTTGTGGCGTATACCGGTATCTTTGCAGTCACAACGATCACTTCAATTACGCCAGCCGCCAGTCTGTGGGGTTCGTACCAGCGCATGCAGGGGTTGTACACCTATCTTTCTTACCTGATGCTGGGCGGACTGATTGCGGTAGCACTGCGCGCGCCTGACCAGCGCGAACGTTTCATCTCGTTGAGTCTGGCCGCCAGCGCAGTCGTGGCCATCTACGGGATTATGCAGCATTATCAGCTTGATCCCTTGCCGTGGCGAGGCGATGTGATTGCGCGAGTGGCTTCCACCCTGGGCAATTCAATCTTCGTGGCCGCGTATCTAATAATGATCGTGCCGCTGGCGCTTTACCGACTGGTTGTAGCGCTGGCAGCCGCTCGCTCAGCGCCACCTGCAACCCAACCGCTAGCCGAATGGCGCCATGCGTTCGGCGCCGGCATACTCTGGCTGGCCGGAACGTTTCTGATTATCGCGACATTGAAGTTTAGCGTCGCCATTCGCACCATCGACTTCCGCTACTGGTGGGTCTTTCCCGGCGCTATCATCTGTGCGACTGCAATCTGGTGGTTGCTGACTGTGCCTCGTCACCAGCGCCGGCCCCACTGGCCCTTATTCTTGACCCTTGCCTACCTGCTCGGATTCGGATTAGCCTTTGCATTCAATGCAACTGCCGGTGTGCAACAATTCGCCCCCGTGGATGTTGCCACCAATGCCCAGGACTGGTGGCTTTGGTTAGCACTGGCAATTCTCGCCCTTCTCAGCGGGTATGGGCTGTCGTTTTTCGGCAATCCACCCGCCGGGCCGTCACGACTGGGATGGTCGCTACACGCGGCAACCAGCGCTGCTGTGCTTGCGCTTATTTTGATCACAATCTTTTTCAGCCAGAGCCGCGGCCCCTGGATCGGTCTTGGCGCCGGTCTGTTTCTGTTTGGATCACTTGCGCTCTGGTATGGGCGCAAACATCTCCAGGCGAGCGGTTATCAGCGTGGTAGTCGCTGGATGGCGCGCGCGCTTGCAATCTGGATTTTGGTGACGTTCATCAGTGGCGGGTTTCTGATCGCATTCAATCTTTCTGATGCGCCGCTCTTTGCCCGCCTGCGCGAAGTGCCTTATATCGGTCGAATGGGCCGCCTGTTAGAGGTGGAGAGCGGTACCGGTCTGGTGCGTCGCCTGATTTGGGTGGGCGATCAGCACGCCCGTGGAACTATCGGTCTGATTACCAGCGATCCGGTACGGCTGTTTATCGGTTGGGGGCCTGAGAGCATGTTTGTCGCCTTCAACCGTTTTTATCCGCCATCGCTGGCCAACGTTGAGGCGCGCGGCGCTTCGCCCGACCGCTCGCATCAGGCATTCCTCGACGAGATTGTCACCAAAGGTCTGATCGGTTTGGCCGCGTACCTCTGGTTGATCGGTAGTTTCGGGTGGTTCTGTGTGCGTCAGTTACGTCAATCGGCGAGCTGGCGACATCAAGTGTTGATCATTGCCCTGCTCAGCGCCATTACCGCTCATCTGGTGGAAGGACTGACCGGTATCCCGATTGTGGCTACGCTCATGCTGTTCTGGATGATGCTGGGCTTGAGTGTTGCGGCAGAACGCATAGAACGCGCCGCCGAGCAGACAACGACATTGGAGGCTACGCCGGTTGAAGCGCGTCCAGCCGCTCGCCAGGGTAACCGTCGGCCACCAACACGCTCACCGACACGCCGATCGGCTGCGCGGCAACCGGGCGTCGGTATGGCGGGTATCGTTGGACTGATCAGCCTGACGACCGCCGGTCTGATCTGGTGGCTCAATGTACAGCCGGTATACGCCGACATGCGCTTTCAACAGGCGCAAAGCTACAACGAACAGGGACAGACTTCAAGCCGCGCACTCCTGACAGCGCTCAATGAATACATTGCCACCATTCGCACAAATCCCGGTGAAGACTTCTATTATCTTCACCTTGCCCGCACATTGATGACGCTGGCCGACCTGCTGCGCGCGCAGGGAGCAGCGATTGGCGAAGCGGGAACGCCTGATCTCGATGCGCTGCTTAGACTAAACGGCGTTGAAGAAGTTACAGCCTTCGCGCAACGATCATCGCCACTAAGTTTGCTGGCCTATGCTGAAGCAGCCTTGCAACGGGCGCATCAGCTCAGCCCGCTCAACAAAGATCACTATGCGAATCTTGGCCGGATCAATACGTTCTGGTATGGCTGGACAGGTGACGTGCAACGGCTGTACGTGGCGTTGAACTGGTATGAGCGGGTTGCCGAGATTGCGCCCCGCGATGTTGCGCTGATCAACGAACGCGCCGGGGTCTTGATGCAGTTAGCTGAATATGCCACAATCAACGGGGAACCTCAGCAAGCCGGGGCATTCTTCCAGCAAGCCGAAGAGCTGTTACAAACGTCGGCGCGGTTCGATCCGCGCTACGGTGATACTGCATTACGCCTTGGCGATCTGATCCGCTTCCGCACCGGTGACCTCGATGCTGCGGCGACACTGTACGCGCAAGCCGTCGAGCTTTCACCCCAACAGATGGTGGAAAATCTCGACCGGATCGCCCGCGCGTTGAACAGTCGGCCCGATCTGCTGCAACAACTACGGGCTGCTTTTGCCGCACAGGCTGAACGCGCTGACCAGGAATTGGCGGCGGCGCGAGGCAAACCGGAACGCGCCTTTGAGCTATCATCTCTCGAGGCACGGACGGTAGAGTTATACGCTGCCGTCGCGCGACTGGCCGTGCAAACCGGCGACTTCGATGGCGCATTGACCGCTTATGCCCGCGCTACTGAATTGCAACCGACCAGCGTGGCGCTCAGTCAGCAATATACGCTCGTCCTGAGCGAAACGCTTCAGTACGATGCGGCTATTGCCGAGGCGCAGCGGTTGCTGACAGTGTTGCGCGCAGCAGGTCGCGTCAACGACATCGCGCGCGTTGAGCAATTGATCACGGCTGTTGAGCGCGCCCGCCAGTGATGGGTTTTAAACGCTTACCAACTTTATCATTAACACTATGTCCAATATCGCCCTCATTCTGATCGCTGCGCTGACATTTTCCATTCTGGCGACACCGATTGCCCGGCGGGCCGCCCTGCGCAGCGGCTTCATCGCCGTGCCGCGAGCGCGCGACAGCCATGCTACCCCGATACCCCTGCTTGGCGGGGCCGCAATCTATGCCGCCTTTGTCGCTGCGCTGCTCTTATTCGGCGATCTCGCTCACATCCGCGAGCTGGTCGGCATTTTGCTCGGCGCGACGATCGTCTCGCTCTTTGGGCTGGCCGATGACCAGTGGGGCATGCCGGCCCTGATCAAGTTAGGCGGGCAGATGCTTGCCGCAACCGTCTTGTTGCTCGGCGGCACGCAGGTGCAACTCTTTCCATGGCCCATGGTCAACTGGGCAATTACCCTGCTCTGGTTAGTGATCATCACCAACGCAATCAACTTTCTCGACAATATGGATGGGTTATCAGGTGGGGTTGCCACCATTGCCGCCGCCTTTTTTCTGCTATTGGCAGCGATGAATCAACCGCGACAGGTGCTGGTCGGCGCTATGGCCGCTGCTCTGATTGGCGCATGTGTAGGCTTTCTCCGCTACAACTTCAACCCGGCCAGTATCTTTATGGGTGACACCGGCAGTCTGTTTATCGGCTTTATTCTGGCTGCGCTGGCAATTAAGCTCCGCTTTATGGAGAACACACCCATCGTGACATGGATGGTGCCGGTATGCGTACTCGGATTGCCGCTCTTTGACACCGCGCTCGTTATCGTCTCTCGTCTGCGCCGGGGTGTCAACCCATTCACTACTGCCGGCAAGGATCACGTCTCACATCGGCTCCATGCGCTGGGCATGACGAAACGTGAAGCGGTGCTGACCTGTTACTTGCTGGCTGGCGCCAGTGGCCTGATCGGGGTCTACGTAACCCAGGCTCGACCATCAGAAGCGTACCTGGTCTTGGCAGGGCTGCTAACGGTTGCCATTGGCGGGATCGTCTGGTTTGAGCGGGTTTGTCCAGCGGGACAGGTACGACAACAATAAACGCGCTCAGAAACACGGAGGGCGCAGCAATGCTGCGCCCTTACAACTTCACCTGGTTCAGGGCGCAGCGATGCTGTGCCCCTATGTGACACTACAGCTCACGCTCACCTGAAGCCCATGCCTCGTACAGCTCGTCTTTACTCTTCAGACCAAGCCGCGGCAAGGCATGGTTGACGACGTAGGTAGCTGCCGTATGACGGTTCTCCCACATTGCCTGGTGCGCTTCGGGTAACTGATCCCACGGCACAACCGCCGGTTCGGTGATCGTGATCAGGCCGGCGCTGATCTCTTCGTTCATACGCACAATCTCATAGGCGTTCGAGAGGTGCGTACCGAAGATCTGAGCCGTCGGCATGTAGATGCGGCGCTGGCGCACCCAGATCTGGGGTGCAAAGAACGAGAAGCGCCGTCCACCGATGTCCTCGAAGTAGACGATGCGTCCGGTGAAGGGCTTGATCAACATGGCGCTAACAGCCAGCGCATCGTGTCCGGCGCGTTCGATGATCAAGTCGGGATAGCCGCGCGGGTTGTCAGGTGTGCGCAGGAAGCCACCGACGGCGGTACCGATGGGCTTGAAGGTGAGGTCATTGAAGCGGCGCACCGCCTCTTTCAACCCTTGCGGATCCTTGCGCGCATCGGGCAGTGGCGGCATTGTTTCCGGCCAATCAAAGTCATCACCGAAACGCCGCTTGAGTTCCGCAATGCTGACCACGCCACGCAACGCCGCGCCGAAGCCGAGTGACAGCACAAACTCGCGCTGCGCGTCGCTGGCTGTAACCACCACGATCCGCGCCCCCATCTGCCGCGCCGCTTCAACTGCTTCCAGACCGGCGCTATCGATCAGCTCATCATTGCTCACGCCGTAGTAGATCAACACCCCTTCGCCAGCGCGCAGACCTGCCCGTCGCAACATCTCGGTTGGCGACGCTGCGCCGGGTTTACCGAGGAAGGTGAAATGATAGCCGCTGCTGGCGCCATAGAATGTCAAGGTCGGAATGTGACCATCACGTGGCTCACCGAGCAGTTGGAAGCTCCGCGGGAAAGCCGTCTCGCCAGCGTGCGAAATCACATAATCGGCCAGCCGGCCATTATTCTGAGCGCGGAACATCTCAAGCAGCGGTTGACCGGCTGCCTCCCATGCTGCCCATTCGGACGGATCGGCAGGCACCCGGGTGAAGCAACCGGCAATGGCCGGGTCTTTGCGGTTGATTGCGCCCTTACCGCCTGCGGCAAGCAGCGTGGCAGCCCGTTCTGACGAACTGACCATACCGATCACGTTTAACCCATTGCGAGCCGCAGTGCGGGCCGCGTCGAGACCGGTACCGGTAGCGGCACCCTCGATAAAGATAGTGCGACCGGGCTGTACTCGCAGGGTAGTGAACAGAGCGCGGTAAATGGTACCCAGATTGAGGATGTAGCTACCAGCCGCCTCAAGGGTCATATCGGGCAAGATCGGCATGCATTGTGGCGCCTGCGCGACCATAAATTGCTGGTGCGAACCATCAGGCGTATCATTGCCCTGAATGACGAAATCGGCGGCCATCGGGTCGAGCCCCATTAGCGGCGAGAGCAGGTCAGTCTGACCAGAGTAAATCGCCACCAGATCACCGATCTTCAAGCGGCCCTCGCGACGCGCCTCCTCACCCAACGCGACCACGAGGCCGATACCACCCGAACCGGTCACGTGCCAGTCACGGTCGTGTTCGTCGAACCGTGACACTGGAATACCGGTAATCGCCCAAATATCGTTGAAGTTGACTTCGGACGCCAGCACATAGATCAGAGCCTGATTAGCGCGAGGCCGTTCGACCGGAATGATAATCTGCTTTTCGGCCACAATCGGATCGCCGTGCATTGCTGCGCCGGTTTCAGGATCGCGGAGGAAAGCCTGCGCATACTGCCACTTCGGAATCCGGTCAACACCGGGGAAGAAGGGCGAACCGATCGGCAACAGTTCTTTCTGTTCGAGCAAGAGCTGCTCCTGTTCAGGGCTAATCAATGGGCGACGAGTCGGCAGCGGCGCGCTCTTGCGATCAAGAAACTCGCGGATACCGCGCTTGCCGCCATTCGGATCGACAACCGCCTCGGCAAACAGCTTCGCCTCGTGTTCGAGACCGGCTTCGAAGCCGTGAATGAAACCGTAACGAACGGCCTCGAGCGCGCGATGCACAGCTACATCGCGCCCAACCGTATGCGCCTGTTTGATGATCCGCTCGATACGCGGATGGGCGATAATCGAACGCAACTGATCATCGGCAAAATGCGGATCGGGACGCCGCCACTCTTCGAGCTGCTCGTGGCGCTGGCGGAAAGCCTTCGTCACCGCGGCTTCGGGCCGCAACTCACCATTTGGCCCGATTGCTTCGCGCGCTAGCGCGCAGGCCAACGCCAATGCATCAGCATCACCGGAAGCAATCGCGTCGATCAAGCCTAGCTCCAACGCTTCATCAGCCGGCACACTCCGCCCGCCAAGGATCATCTCGAGCGCGCGTAGCAAACCGGTGCCATTGTTCCGCTTGTAGAGCAATCGCGGCAGGCGCTGGGTACCGCCGTAACCGGGTAGCAGGCGTAGATTGATCTCAGGCTGACCAAACTCAGCGTAGACATCTGCAACTCGATAATGACAGGCCAAAGCAAACTCAAGGCCGCCACCGAGCGCCACACCATTGATCGCGGCGATGCACGGCTTGTTCATGCGCTCGATCTTGCGGAAAGCAAGGTGGGCGTTGTTCGGCAACGCCATCGCCTCTTCGACGGTATGGATCTCCTCTAGCAACTGACGGATGTCAGCGCCGGCAATAAAGCTCTTGGCGCCCTGACCGGTGAAGACCACGGCGGCCACGTCATTGCGCCGGCTAAGGTGATCGACAATCGTATTCAGCTCATCGAGCGCGCGCTCGTTCAGCGCATTAACCGGCGGATTGGTAACGGTCACCACCGCCAGCTTGCCGGCGCTAGCCGTTGGCGGATGGTACTCGATACGGAAGTAGCGATAGCGTTCGATAATCTGCTGTTCTTCGGCCAGGCGCTGCTTGCGCTTCCACTCGGCAATCTTCGCAGCAATCTCTTCGAGCACTTCGGGATTGCGCAGCGTCGTCGTATCACCCAGCGGCTCATCGAGCATCATATTGCGCAAGAATCGACGCATATACTTGCCACTGCGCGTCTCGGGGAAGGCGCTCACTTCGATATAGTCTTCCGGCACACTCACGGCACCCTTCTCGGTGCGCACCAGCTCATCGAGCCGACGGCGATCGGCGGCAGTCAGATGGCGACCGGGCGCGGGCTGGATGAAAGCGACCGGGGTCAGACCCTTCTCGCGGTGCGGAGCGCCAACTACAATGCAGTTACCGACCGGCGAATCGGGGGTAATCTGACGGTCGCGTAAAATCGCGCCTTCGATCTCTTCGGTACCCATACGGTGACCCGACACGTTGATCACGTCGTCGGATCGGCCATGGAGGGTAAAGCTACCATCAGGGTACTTCATCGCGAAATCACCCTGGATATAGCCCCACTCACCATTCGGCCCACGCCGCCAATAGGTCTTCAAGAAGCGTTCAGCATCACCCTTCCACGCCGTGAGCGGAATTTCCCCGCGCAGATATGCCTCGAAACCGGGAACATCGCCCCAAATAGTGCGCGTCAGATAGGGATAGGGAGCAGTAATGACAATCTCGCCCTTCTCTTCGTAGTCGGCCACCCGATAGCGCACATTCCCGCTCTCATCGGTCTCGGCCACCCACACATCACCGGCCACCCACGGCAACGGATAGGTGTGCGCATCGGGGCGGAGCGGAAAATCTTGATTACCGTAGAAGTGCGTCCAGACGATGCCACCGTGCTCGGTTGCCCAGTACGAATTGATGTACTGCGGCGTCATGATCTGCATACCGAACTGCTGCACTGCCGGGCTAACCGGCTCGGCGCAGAAGGTAGCCACCCGCAACGTTGACATATCGTAGAGCCGCACGTCTTCGATATTCTGCGGGTTAGACATAACCGTCTTGAGGAAGGTGACACCGGCCTTGAAAATCTGGACATCGTAGCGCTCGATAATGCTGGCATAGCGCCCGGCCTGCGGGAAGAGCGGCGATCCTTCAGCGATCACGCCGGTAAGGCGACCAGCCATCGTCGCAGTAAGCATGTAGCTTTGACCGGTAATCCAACCCGGATCGGCAATCACGTAGATCGTATCGCCCGGTTCGGCATCGAAGCTCACCCGCAACGTATGAACAACACCGGCCACATAGCCACCGTGGACATGGATCACACCCTTTGGCTTGCCGGTGCTTCCCGAGGTATAGATGATAAACATGGGAAACTCGGCATCAACCGGCTCGCAAGGAATGCTGGCATACAACGCGCGAATAAGCTGGTCATCAGGCAGACTCAGCAGTTCCGCTTCGCTCTGAACCTGAACACCGGCAGCGCGCGCATTAGCCAGGATCTTTTCGAGCGCGGCCTCTAGCAGCTCGTGGCTCCAGCGGTCGCGACCCTCATTCCATAAAATCTCTTGACCGGTATGACGGACAACGATCACCGCATCAACGCGCGGCGGCGTCGCGACCAACGCCTGAGCCAGCGTCGTGCGCACACCAGCCTGCACACCTGCGTCAAGATCGCGCATCTTCGCCAGCGCTGCGCCGACACCGCGCATCACGTCGGAACGTTCGATAGTAATTTCACCAGCTAAAGCCGCATTTACCTCGGCGATAATCGTCTGGCGCTGCTCTTCGGTCAACGGCAGAGTAGCCAGTGTATCCGTGACAATCTGCCGCACCGTTTCCACAGGGACATACTTATCGAGCGCCTGATCGGTGTAGGCCTCTTTGTAAGGCACGACCTGGGCATTGCGATATGCGCCATCGGACGTGATAACCACACGCGCACCGGCATTGTGGATGCGATCGGACAGCGTTTTATCCGAGAAACCGCCAAAGACCGGCGTGTAGATAATACCCAGACGCTTGGCTGCCTCAGTGTAGTAGATCTGCGGCATAATATTCGGCATATTGAGCGCAATCCGATCACCCTTCTTCAACCCCAGATCGCGCAACACCTGCGCCGCTTTTACTACTTCCACCAACAGCCGTCGCCGCGTAATAGTCTCTTGCACCACCGGCCCGCCACGGCCATTATTCAGCGAGCTATCCCAGCGGTCACCCTCAAAGTAGTAAGCGACTTCATCGCCATAACCCAGCATGACATGCCGGTCAACCTCGTTGAAACAGGCATTGGTTAGACCACCGCTAAACCAGCGATAAAAGGGAGCTTCGCTGTCATCAAACGCCTTTTCCCACGGCTGATAATCGGGTGGGTAATCCACTGCTACTGGCGCGCCGGTAGCGGCATCAAGACCTTCCCAACGCTGACTGGCTTCATCAAAGCGGATCCAGCAACGATGCTGAGGGTCATACCAGTGAATGACCGTCCGCGCGATAGCGCCGTGAAAGGCGCCGGGATCAGCCAACGCAGCGGCGCGTTGTGTTTCCCAATCAACGCGATCCCGAATCGGATTAGAGCGGGGCGCCCGCGATGGGGCGGGTGGCGCAGTGTCGATCATCGACAGTCCTCCTCGACGCTTGTCTACCTAACTTACCGGTTGTGATATAGATAACAAGGGGTGCATACTATAGACTAACCCCCATGACACAATTCGTCAAGACTTCAATGATTGAGAATTGTTCACTATTGTTGGTGAAAAATCGGTCTATTGCCTGACAGCGAGCATTCGCATTTAGATCAAATCTCAATCGAATGTATGCGCTTAGCACATAATTGCCGATACTCAGATATGGTATCATCGCCAAATATTGCCTCGCCGCAACGACCAGAAGCAGGCCCACTTGCAACGAAAGCTCCTGCGCGCACAAATCCCACGCGCAATTATCACGAGTTACTGCTCAGTCTGTGTAATCGAGATGATATACTTCTTATATCAGGCGCAGTTACACATTGCAACCGGCGCATTTACCGCCTATCACAGCCTACAGTATGGTTACATCTATGCCCTTTCAACCGGCCATTGATGAGCAACTCGAAATTGACGGAGTCAACTATCAGGTTTGCGCCCATCCGGCTCTTCCTGGTCAAGCCTTCATTCAAGAAGGTCAGACTGGTCGCGTCGTGCAACTACGCGCGACTGGCGGGTTTGTCGCTCTCAAAGTGCAGACACAGATTCACGATCAAGCGCTGATCGATCACGCACAGCAATTGCAGAGCATCAGCGTCATCCCTGGCTTACAGGCAGCGCGCCGGATAATAATTACCGCAGCAAATCAATCAACACTGGTTGCAAAGCACCCGGAACTAAACTACGCTATTTTGATGCCATGGGTGTATGGTCCGCCGTGGCAGGAACTGATTCGCCACCACCGACCACTCAGCCCCATTCAAAGCCTGACCCTGGCCCGCGCGCTGGCTCACTTACTTGCCGAGATCGAACAGCGCGGCCTCGTCCATGGTGATCTTCAGGCCGCGCATGTGATGTTGCCGGGACTGATCGATCCAGGGGCAGCAGCGCCTGTCGCGCTCGTTGATCTGGAAACAATGCACGGCGTCGGCATTCATCGGCTGGCATTACCAGCTCCGGCAAGCCCATATCAACATCCAGTAGCGGCGCAAGGTCTATCAATCGATCGATTCGGCGGCGCGCTCCTGATCCTGGAATTACTCGGTTGGTGTGAAGAGGATGTTCGCGCTGCTGCGGAACCCGATAGTTTTTTTGCCACGACCGATCTGCTCAAGCCGACCGAACGGTACCAGCTTCTGCATGCCGCGCTCGCGCGTCGTTGGGGGATCGGCCCGGCACAGATGCTGGAACGGCTCTGGCAAAGCGACACACCGATGAAGTGTCCTCAATTCAAGGATTGGCTGGCGATTCTGCCACCGCTGGCAATGGCGGCCAGTGAGCCACTACCAACCACTGCACCGGCGCTATTAACTATTGATCCGGTAGGGCAACTTATCGACAATGCAACGAGATTGCACCAGCAAGGCCAACCGGCGCAGGCATTGCACGAGTATCGCAGCGCACTTGATCAGTTGCCGACCACAGATTCACGCACCAGCGTGGTGATGCAGAAGATTGATGAACTCGAACGCGAACTTGATCGCACCGGTATTGCCACGACACCACCAACCGGCTTTAACTGGGTATTTCCCGTGATGATTGGCGCGGTCACTGTTGTCTTTTTATTGGCGCTGGCCGCAATCGGCCTCAATCGCGTGACCATGCCGACTCCGACCATTGAGCCAGTGGTAACCATGGTAGTGGTGACCAGTCCAACCCCAGCGCCATTGCCCACGCCAATGCCAACATCGATCATCAGCCCGTCACCATCACCTGCGGTCTCGTTTACCGTTGACCGGATCGTTCCGACTGAGTTGTTTACTGGCGCGCCGCCGCTTGAATTTACCGTGCAGGGCACCGGACTTTCGAATGTGCGCGCGGCGGCGCTACGCGCTGCCGGTTATGAACCGATTGCGCTGACAATCCTGAGTGGCGGTAGTGATACCGAATTGCGTCTCCAGATCGCTGACACCAGCGTATCACTGACCGGCGCCGTGCCCTTTACGCTCGAACTCAACGGAATGCCAGTGCCCGGAGCAGCGTTGACCTTGCGCGATTTTAGCAGCGCGCGAGTCGTTGCCGGTGTGCGCGCTGAATACCGTTATACCGGACGGATTGCGTCAGACTCCAATGGAACATTCACGCAACTCTACGCCACCCCTTCGTTTGACAGCGCTTTGACGGCTGTGATCCGCAACGGCGATGAGGTCGAGATTTTAAGCGATCAACCGGTTGGCTGGTACCGGTTGCGGATTCGCGCCAGCACTGACCAGAGTCTGATTGGACAGACCGGCTATCTCGAACGCTGGCTGGTCGATAATACCAACGTGCCACCGCCGCCAACTCCGACAACGCCGCCAGAACCGCCGCGATTGCGGTTTGTCAAGCTCAGCGAAAGTGAAGATCCACGCTGTGTTGCGATCCAGATTAGAGGCATTAACACAACCGACTGGCAGGTATCGATTGACGGTTTACGCCTGAGCGGCGCCTTCGATTCTGCCGGCAATACTCGCATTTGTGGCTTGCGACCGCGCCAGGAGGTTACTTTTACGGTGCGTGACGAGCAGGGGGCGCCGGTGCGGGGAGGAGTCGGCGTGCCAACACGCGGCAGCGATGTGATGTTTGCCGAATGGCGGTGAGGACAATAAACATTGAAGAGCGGTTCAATAACCGCTCTTCTACGTCTCGATCACACCAGATGGCTATAATCCGCATGCGGCTCGGCGCTCGGCGGGTTAAGCCTGTCAACCAAAATCTCTTCCAGCACAGTGGCTGCAATCGGCAGTAATGGCACCAGACTGAGATTGTACCGTTCGGCTGCATCACCCTGCAACCGCAACACCCGCTGCCCAAAGAAGATCAATGCCGGCAACGAAGCCGGGAGCGCTGCCAGGACGATGCCACGCGGCAACCAGCGTTCGCGCGGCAGCTTGCCGATCAGCGCCTGCCCAATTGTCACAAGCATCAGCGTATTAAACAACAGCCGTGTATGCTCAAGGGTGCTTTCGTTGCGCAGACTCAGGTAGGGAATCTTCGGCCAGAACTGGCGTGAGTTGCCGTGCAGGACAATCATCACGATGACGTTGGCCACTACAAAGCTTAGTCCTCGCAGCAGGCGCTTACCCATACACAACCCTCCTTCACAATGCCGCACCGTGTCATCTTTATCATAGCATCTCAGCGCTTCAACGCAAATACCTCGCAACCAGTTTACGCCGATATGTTATCGAATTTATACTATTCACGGCGCGTAGAAGTATCGCTTAACGATTAGCTTACCGAAGCGCATCTGTATCACGCCGGCATATGCAGCATGGCAAACCTGCGCAGCTATCAATCCAATGATCGCCCGTTCGAGTATGCGTTTCATTGCCCGTCTGCGGCCAGGTCAATCCTTGACCTGACTCGTGTTTGACGAGGCGAGCAGCTCAGAGTATAGTACAAGCGAAAGGGCAATGCATCACTTTGCAGTGCCATTTCAGTGTCGGCAGTTATGCTCTCTCCCCTGCGCTGGCTGCGGGGGATTTTTTGTACATCATCAATTGCACGGAGGAATGTATGGGTATCGCCTGGGAAGAAAAATTTGCGCGCGAAGGTCTGACGTTCGATGATGTTCTGCTCATCCCGGCAGAATCTAATGTCTTGCCGGCAACGGTTGATGTTTCAACGTGGTTGACGCGCAATATCCGGCTCAACATCCCTATCGTTAGCGCCGCGATGGATACCGTTACCGAACACCGACTGGCAATCGCACTGGCCCGAGAAGGCGGAATCGGCATCATTCATAAAAACATGCCGATTGCCAATCAGGCTGACATGGTACGGAAGGTGAAACGTTCCGAGAGCGGCATGATCACCGACCCGATCACTCTCCCGCCTGACCGCACTGTCGGCGATGCGCTCGATCTGATGGCCGAATACAAGATCTCTGGCGTTCCCGTGACGACTGCCGATGGCGATCTGATCGGTATCATCACCAACCGCGATCTGCGGTTTGAGACCGACCGCTCACGTCCGATCCGTGAATTGATGACCTCGCGCAATCTGGTAACGGTGCCAGAAGGCACCACTCTCGAAGAAGCGAAAGAGGTGCTCCACCGCCATCGGATCGAGAAGGTGCTGGTCGTTGACGAACGGGGCAAGTTGAGCGGGATGATTACGGTTAAAGACATTATGAAACGGATCGAGTATCCGAACGCTTGCAAAGATGACATGGGACGGCTGCGCGTCGGCGCAGCCGTTGGTGTTAGCGGCGACTATATCGAGCGGGCCAGCGAACTGGTACGGGCTGGCGTCGATGTGCTGGTGATTGATACAGCGCACGGCCATTCACGCGGCGTCCTCGATGCTGTCGTGAAGCTGCGTGAAATGTTTCCACGGGTGCAGATTATCGGCGGCAACGTCTCCACCGCAGCAGCCACTATCGCTCTGATCGAACGTGGCGTCGATGGGGTCAAGGTCGGGCAAGGCCCAGGCTCGATCTGCACGACGCGCGTTGTGACCGGCGCCGGTATGCCTCAGATCACTGCGATCTTCGATTGCGCGCGCGCTGCCGAACCGTATGGCATCCCAATTATCGCCGACGGTGGTATCAAGTATTCAGGTGACATTCCCAAAGCGATTGCCGCCGGCGCTCACAGCGTGATGATCGGTTCAATCTTTGCCGGCACCGAAGAGAGTCCGGGTGAATTGATTCTCTACGAAGGTCGCAGTTACAAGAGCTATCGGGGCATGGGAAGCATCGGCGCAATGCAACGTGGCGGCGGCGATCGCTACTTTCAGACGAACGTTACTGAGGCGCGTAAACTGGTAGCTGAAGGCATCGAGGGGATGGTACCGTTTAAAGGCCCGCTCAGCGATACCGTCTATCAGTTGGTGGGCGGTTTGCGCGCCGGTATGGGGTACGTTGGCGCAGCCAATATCGAAGCTTTGCGCCGCGATGCACGTTTCATTCGTATCACTACTGCCGGTCAGATCGAGAGCCATCCGCACGATGTGGTCATTACCAAGCAGGCACCAAACTATGGCGGTCGCCAATAACGTCAGTCGTTGCAGGTAGAGGGACGCACTGTGAACGAGTCGTTGATTCCCAAAGGCTTTGCCGACCTTGTGGCGCCAATGCGCGCCGCACACGAACGGATTTTGGCCGATTTGCGGCGCCACCGGTTCGAACTTCCGCCAGCGCCGGTGTTGCCACCGGCTCGTAGTCGGGGGATAGCCGCTGCGCGCGCTTACCCGATGCAAGGGGTGCTCAAATATCACGGACTCAGCGATTGGGCACAGCGGATTGCGTTCTTGCCTTCGATTTCGCTCAACAACGCTGCTGCCCACACCACAACGCTGGTCGAGTTTGATCCGGCATTGCCCGAAGACACAATCATTATCGGCGGCGTCCCGGCGCAAGGCCGTGAACGCGAGCGCGTCGTCCGTGTTCTCGATGCAGTCCGTGACCTGGCCAATGTCACCAGTCGCGCGCGGGTGATGTCGCGCAACGTCTTGCGCGCGCGAGTAGCCGGTAAGGGGTTGGGGACCAGCGCCTCAGCGGCGGCGGCACTGGCCTGCGCTGCGGTCGGCGCCCTCTTTGGAGCGGAACTTGCCGGCAATACCCGTTTTGTCTCGACCCTTGCCCGCCTCCTGGCCGGCTCTGGCTGCCGCAGCGTGGCTGGCGGCCTTGCCCTCTGGTTGAGTTACCCTGGCATTCCACCGGCAGAGAGTTACGCCATACGCCTCGATCAACAGCACGAGCTGGAAGATGTTGCGCTGATCACGGTTCCCATCGACTCGCGAGTCGGCCTGAGAACGGAACAAGCGCACCACGATGCGCCTAATAGCATCTTCTTCCGCTCGTGGATGCTGGCGCGCGGCGACGAGATCCGCGAGTGTATCGCCGCCGTTCAACGTGGCGACTGGCAGACGATTGGTCAACTGGCCGAACTCGACAGCATGCGACTCCACGGCGTCACGATGTCTGGATCGCGCGAACAGAAGATCATCGGCTGGGAGCCGGAAAATATCACCCTCTTTCGCATGTGCAACGATCTGCGCGCGCGTGGTGTGCCGGTTTATGCCAGCACCGATACCGGCCCGACGGTGGTCTTCATCACACAGCGCTACCACGTGCCTTCAGTGACCACGGCAATCGCGGTCGCCGCTCCTACGCTCGAAACCGTTGTCGCCCCGATCGGTGGCCCGGCTCTTCTGATACCTGTTGAAGAAGCGCTGAAGGAGGTGTCGCCCGAACAATCTACTTCATAAAACACGAAGCGGTATCGCACTACTGTAAACGACGGAGAATCTGCTTTGCGCTATATCGGTGCTTCGCCCCGGTGGTGTAGTGGCAAAGCCCGCATGGCGGTCAGGCAATTAAAAGCGTATGCTCCTGTCGGCGCTCATAGGCCGCGCCACCTGAAAGCTGCGGCAGATAGTGCAACGCCGGACCCTGCCGAAACAGAGACAGAGCATTGCATTGACTCGCCGGCTTTGGTCATTACAACACCTCCATTCGAGCTAAGCAGCGTGGCAGTGACAGCAGGCGATGTTGCCGAAGCGTATCCGCAAGCCGGATAGTGAACGGGTAGAGGGATAATCCTTCCCTCTTGTTGACCGGCTGCATACCGGCCCTCGACGGGGAACGGTATGCTTTTGTGTTCTTTTCACAGGCTGAGCGATGGTATCCGGTGAGAGTTCCCCTGGCAGAGCTGATGTCGATGGTGAAAAGCACCTCAGATGATTTCTATCGCCAGCACAACCCGAAATGATCGGTGCCGCAGCTTCAGCAATTCAAATCCCGGCAGTCGCTCTTGTCAGTTTCACGAATATTTTTTCAGATAACCCCAATCGACAAAATTGCCCATAGTGTCATTGACGACAATCTGATCCCGGCGCAACATTGCCACTCGATTGTATACCTGATCTGTTGTGCCGGGCAGGTGAGAACAGATCGCGCTGGATTCGATCGACCGGGCCAGACTGCGCAATCCATGCTTCTTCAACGTTCCCGTTTGGTTCTATTCCATCAGTCGGTACATCAACAGATTGGTCAACAGAGCAATCTCAGTCGCCCGACATGGTTCCGTGCTAGTAGCGCAGGTGCGGTAGCGATTTCGCCCACGATTCCGCAGAATAACTCAACGACTCCACCAGAGGTTGAGCAGATACATCCTCACGCCGACAACCAGGAACACTGCGATTAACAATCCCGCTCAGGTGTGAATGAAGCGCCAGCAAATTCTATTTTTCGGTTATAATTTATCTGTATTGTCCAATATTTACCTGACCAGCACTATCACATCAAGCACCAGCGCGCGGGTAGTTTACCTGCCCGGCACAATGACCAGTCATGACAACCCATCTGCCGCTAGCCGCATTTCGTTCCCGCGATTTTCGACTACTCTGGTTTGGGAATATCGTCTCGCTGACCGGCACCGAAATGACGCGCGCCGCCGTAAGCTGGCACATCCTTGAACTTTCCGGCAGCGACCCACTGGCGCTCGGCGCCATCGGCGCAGCACGTCTCGTTCCGCTGGTGTTGCTGGCGATCGGGAGCGGTGTGCTGGCCGATGCTATCGACCGTCGGCGATTGATGATTGGCGCGCAGATTGCGATGATGCTCTGCTCGCTTGCCCTGGCGCTCACGACCAATCTTGGCCTCGTCGGACTCTGGTTGATCTACGGCGTAACTGCGCTGGCCGCTGCCGCCCATACACTCGGCTTGCCGGCCCGCCAGGCGATCATTCCATCGCTGGTGCCACGCGAACATCTCGCCGGCGCATTGAGTCTCAATATCGTTGCCTGGCAACTGGCAACCATCGTTGGACCGACGTTCGGCGGTCTTCTGATCGAAGCTGGCGGCGTTGGCCTCGTCTACTGGGTTGATGTAGTCAGTTTTTCGGCGATTCTGCTCGCCTTGCTCTTGATGCGTCCGCGCCCTCTGATCGGCGAAAAGCGTGACATCAGTCTCCAGGCCGCTATTGAAGGGTTGCGATTTGTCTGGCGCACCCCCCTGATCTGGAGCACGATGTTGCTCGATTTTCTCGCCACTTTTTTCAGTGCCGCGACCACGCTGCTCCCGATCTATGCCCAGTCAATTTTGCAGGTCGGGCCGCAAGGTTTGGGTTACTCTACGCCGCGCCATCGGTCGGCGCGGTGATCGCCAGCGTGATCTGCTCAATTTGGGGAGCCGGTAATCGGCAAGGACCGCTGTTGTTGTGGGCCGTCGCTATTTACGGTCTCAGCACAGCTATTTTTGGTTTGAGCACCAATTTTGCTCTGTCCCTGCTCATGCTGGCCATCAATGGCGCCGCTGACACGGTGAGTATGGTTGTGCGTGGCAATATTCGCAACCTCGAAACGCCGGACGAACTGCGTGGTCGGATGGTAGCGGTCAATATGCTCTTCTTCGCGGGTGGCCCGCAACTCGGCGAAATCGAAGCCGGCGTAGCGGCACGGTTACTCGGCACACAACTCTCGGTGGCGCTCGGTGGCCTGGCCTGCGTATCGATGACAGCCATGGTCGCCGCAAAGGTACCCATCCTGCGTTCCTACACCAATGGTCGCCAGCCTGCTCCCGCGCCAGTCCCGGCTACGGCAGATTAGTTGTCATGCCAGCGGCAGTTTGCACTCTGGGTCAGCGTCGATGCAGTCCGCAGACAAACCTGTCAGGCTACCTTACGACAACTTGAACAACACGCGATTCTGCGCCGGATCGGTAAGCATCAGGCCCGCTTCGGTTTGCTCATACGGGAGCTGAAGGTATTCGATCCGGCTCAGCAGGCTATCCCAGGCTGGCTGATCGGGTAGCGTAAAAGCGATATGATTTAGACCCAATGCATCTGATGGTGGTGGCGGCGCGCCTTCGCCTTGCCAGGTGTTGTAGCCGATGTGGTGATGGTAGCCGCCTGCCGAGACCATGCCCATCCGAAAGCTGCGCGCCATGCCCATATCGTCAAATCCGAGCAGATCGTGGTAGAAGTGACGAGTAGCCGGCAGACTGGCGACATACAGATGAAAGTGACCGATTCGGGTGTCAGGTGGAACCGGGGTATTCAGCCGATCGGTGGGAGAGAGATGCGCAAACAGCGCATCGAGATCGAGCGGCTCACGGCCATTACTCAGGCGACCATCGGCCCATACCGCGTAGAATTCACCACGCTCGTTGAATCCAAACACTCCATCTTCGGGTGACTCGCAGTAGAGTTCGATTTCATTACCCTCTGGATCGGCCAGATATGTTGTTTTGGTCATCACATGATCGGTCGGGTAGTTGGGCCAGCGGAGCGCAAACAAGCGTCCAACTGCGCGCGCCAGCTCTCGCCGATTGGGGAAGAGGATGGCGTAATGGTAGATCCCGGTGACGCCACGGTACCGTTTCCCGCGCGCAAGCTGCGTCAGTCGCACCAGATCGCGTTCGTCTACCCCCAATCCTGCCTGCTGCCCATCTCGCCAATTTATCTGTAAGCCGATCACCTGCTGATAGAAACGCAGTTGTTGTTCCAGATCGGCAACGTTCAGGTGGACGTAAGCGGGTCTTGTGTCGGGATGGATGTGATGCCGGGCAATAGCGACCGGTTGGGGAGGAGACAGGTTCATAGGTTGCTCCTGCTGGCAACAATCTGCGTTTCAGCGCAATCGGTATCGGTTCATGCTTACGATTATGGTGAGGCGAAAAGGCAGCAATGGATGTAACTGCAACAGCAACTGCTCCACATAACAGCCGATGCGCTCTGCCTGAAATGAGCCGCAGAGCCAGATCGCTCTTATTCATTCCCGAAATAGTCGGAGTCGATCCGTTTCAGGTGATAGGTTGAGACAATTGTTACACCAACATTATAATCAATCATCAAATCGGCCAATCGCTTACCATCAATTAAGACGATATTATAATCAATACTCTCGGCATAGCGTCTGGCTTCTTCTGAAAAACTCGCTGTTGTGATGAAAACACCTTTGCGCGCTCGTTTTCCCATTAAAGCGCCGGCAAACTTCTGAATCTCTGGACGGCCAACAACGGTATCCCAGCGCTTGGCCTGAATGTAGATCCTATCAAGCCCAAGCCGATCTTCATCGATAACTCCATCAATCCCCTCATCGCCTACCTGGCCTACTGCGCGCGCTGCGTCGCGATGCGAACCACCATAACCCATCTTTACCAGCAGTTCAACTACCAATTGTTCAAAGAATACCGGCGAACACTGCTTGACCAGAGTGAGTAGCTCTTGAGCCAGACTATCACGTATCTCCTGGTAAGCGGCTTCGAGCAACTCTTGCGGCGTTCGATCTGGAGATACTCTCTGTGGAAATTCGCGCTCTCGCTCCTGGTCACGATCACCTTCACGAAACCGGCGATACTCAGGAAATTGTTCCAGGAATTGTATATCGATGCGCGGCGGATTGCTTGCCAATACCTGTTGACCGCGTGCTGTAATCCGATAAGTAGCCCGTCGCGTCATTTCCAGCAGACCCGCTTTGACCAGATATGTGCGGGCCCAGCCAACTCGATTGTAGAAGAGCGGCTGTTTTCCACTTGGGATCAACTGGCTCAATTCTGCTTCGGTGAGCTGAAATTCTGTAGCGAGATGATTGACCAGATCGCGAATTGCATGCTCTTGCCCATCAGCCAGCGCGCGCAATAACGGTAGCATCAGCGTTTGAAAATCAGGGATCGACATAAAGCACTCTGCTTCTGGTATTCAGGGGACTGCGGTCACAGATTGAATGCTCTAATTTTACCATCACTATCATATCGTTGTATGACTCTATTCGCAGACCATAAAGTAGAGTAAAAAGACCGCCTGATGTTGTGCCATCAGGCGGAAACGAAAAGTAACCGGGACGAAGACAGCTTGCTGCTGCCCAGGGATCGATGCCAGCTCGGTAGAGAAAGCAGACTCTTTTGTCTACATTACCAGCACGAGCGTACCTTCATCTCCCCAGGCCACACGGGCAGGAGCGAGACATGCCCCTGCCCCAATCCCCGCTCACCGTTACCGCTCCGCCAACCTGGCCGCGTGGCGTCCGGCAATCATCCCAAAGACCATTCCCGGCCCCAGCGTCGAACCCGGCCCCGGATAGGTACGGCCCATGACTGAAGCTGATGTATTACCGGCGGCGTACAGCCCTTCTATCGGCCTGCCATTTTCGCGCAAGACGCGCGCGCATTCGTCAGTCAGTAGACCGCCTTTTGTCCCCAGATCGCCCGGCCAGACCCGCACGGCAAAGAACGGCGGTCGTTCAATCGGCCCAAGATTGGGGTTGGGCTTGACGGTGGGATCGCTGTAGAAGCGGTCGTATGCGCTATCACCACGATGAAAATCGAGGTCTTTGCCGGCGCGAGCAAAATCGTTGAAACGGTTGACCGTTGCTTCCAACCGACCCGGATCGATTCCACAGGCCCGCGCCAGATCGGTGATGGTATTGGCCCGGATGATAAAGCCCGACTCAAGAGCGGCACGCGGCGTAAACCGGGGCGGAATGGTACCGAAGGGATAATACGCGCGATGGCGTGCATCACCGATAAAGAAAGCCGGAATTGCCGGCACCTCGCGATGCCGTTCGTACTGACGATGGACAAAATCGACGTATGAAGTGGACTCGTTGACAAATCGTTGGCCCGACTGATCGACAATGATACCGTATGGCAGCGACCGTTCCCAGAGCATAAAATTGGCCTTGCCGTTATGATCAACAAACGCAGCGCCCCACCAGGCATCATCCATAAGCGCCGTTGCAGCACCTAGCGCCATGGCCGCTTCGATTGCTACCCCTTTATCACCGGGTGAGGCAACCGTCCATCGAGTGGTAATCGGATGCGGCTGATAACGCTGCCGCATTGCTTCATTATGGGCAAAACCGCCACTCGTCAGAATCACTGCTCTGGCCGCAAGCTCTATCCGGCGCCCCTCTTTTTCAATGATCACACCGGTTACCCGCTGTTGCTCATGCATCAGTTCCACCATTGGCGTGTCTGTCCATACCGGCACACCCCGCGCCAACAGGAGTGAAAGCAACTGAGCAATCAGGGAACCACCCAACCCGACCAATCGTTTGCCGAGCAGACGCCCACCGATCAGACGCAGACCAAAGACTTCGGCAGCGCGGAAAAAGGCCGGCGCTGCGCGGAAGGCGACACAGATTTGCGCTGCATCAACGGTATGCATCGGAATCGGGAGCGGAATATTCAATCTCTTGCGCCAGGGCTGCGCCAATCGATTCAGATCAAACAGGGCCGGCTCAATCGAGCGACCTTCTTTGCACCCTCCCGGCAACTCAGGATAGTAATCTGGATAACCCGGACGATAGAAAAAACGGAAGCCAAGACTCGCCAGCCATTCCACCATCACCGGCCCTTGTTTTAAGAAGGTCTCACGACGGACAGGCGAGCTAGCCGGACCTACATCACCAATGACAGTATCCATGTACAACCGCGCGCGCTCGTAAGAATCCAGAATTCCCGCTCGCCGCATGAGAGGGTTATTCGGAATCCACATCCCGCCGCCAGACATTGCCGATGAGCCACCAACCACGCTCATGCTTTCAACCACAACCGGATCCATCCCGGCTTCCTTTGCCGCCAGCGCTGCGACCAGCCCGGAAGCACCACTACCGACCACCACAACCCGATTGGATGCGTCGTTCATCGCCCACTCCTTTGTATGCAAACATCCATGGCCTTTCGCTGCCGTAGATGTCCTGCCGGTGCAGCGGGACATCCACGGGCAATGTTCTTTAACAAGTCACTGGTTTCAGACAAGAATATTTTAATGTCAGTTACGGATCAGTCAGCAACGGCGGATAGCCAGCGCCGGGGCCGAGCGATAACTTTCTCGCTGGTGACAGTCAACGATCAGGCCACCCACACGGTTGGCGTGGCGATGACAAGCGCGCGCACTCTGCGCACTGTGTTTGCGCCGGTCGATAATGGTCTTTGCGCTGGCACATCGGCGTAGAAGCCGCGTGTCGCCGGGCAGCATCAGGTAATCCTTCATCGCGATCCTGCGCCTGGTGATGCGCTGCCTACTGTAAGGCATGTTCTGCCCGTGGATGTCGAGAGGTAGCTGGTGGAGTAGCTTGCCGCCAAAGAACCGGCCTGTCGCGAACATACCACACCTGGACAGGCCGGACACGTCTTGCGCTGATGCATGCGCGCGGTTGCCGACCGCCAACGGCATTAAGGCAATGAAACAGATGCTTGCGCCTCACCCGCACAGGCGAAACAGAGAGGCACACAGCGGGACAAGCACAGAGTGATCAGTGCCACGAAGTCACGAAGCGCAGGTTTGTAATCGGGAACACTACGCGCTAATGACGGCGCGCCCGCGGTAGGAGGTTTTGCAGTGCTGATAATATGACAGATGCCTTCCTACCAGAACAGCCCCTCACTCAGGCACGTCTTGCCGAGATGATTTGCTTGGCTGACGTTACATCAGGCATCTGGCAATCATCTGTAGCGCAGGCGCTATCACATGCTCGTTTTCCTCAGTGCTGAAAAGGCATCTGCTGCGACAACATACACCAGAATCGACGATGAATGATCCATTATTCAGGCAAGCAGGTCTACGTGGTGTAGCCAATGGACACGCATCATTACCGGTTAAACCGCCCGATCACTCAGAGCCATGACCTGCTGATCTAAGAATTGCCTGCCACCACACATTCCACCAAATAGGAGCCACAGGTTGCTAGCTCCCAATCACAGCATCTTGTAAAACACTGCCTCATTCCAGAACACATAGAAACAAGCAACGCACGCGCCACTTCAGGCCGACAATTTGATCAGACAACTCACGGGCAATCCTGTCTAACCGTGATATGCTAGTAATACTGGCATCACGGAGTATGTAATATGACGATTGAACCATTGTTACTTGCCACCGGACTACTATTGTCAATCAGCGTAGCCGCCACCCGCGCCTCGAACCGGTTTGGCGTTCCGGCGTTGATCTTATTTATGGCGATTGGTATGCTGGCCGGCTCTGACGGCCCCGGCGGGATTGCTTTCACCGACGCTGCCCTGGCTCAACTCATCGGTGTGATTGCGCTGATCTACATTCTCTTCTCAGGTGGGTTGGATACGGATTGGCCGATCATCAAACCGGTGCTGGTCGAAGGCCTTGTTCTGGCCAATGTGGGAGTGCTGGTCAGCACGCTCGTTGCCGCAGTCGGCGCTCGCCTGATCCTTGGTTTCGACTGGCCACTAGCGCTCTTGTTGGGCGCAATCGTCTCATCGACTGACGCAGCGGCGGTGTTTAGTGTGATGCGCACCCGCGGCATTCATCTCAAACATCGTCTCGAACCGCTGATTGAGCTCGAATCGGGTAGTAACGATCCGATCGCCGTCTTTCTCACCATCGGCTTTACCCAACTGATCATCAATCCGGATGCATCGATTGTTGAGCTTGTTCCGGCCTTTGTGTTTCAGATGATGCTCGGCGCAGCCGGCGGCTACGCCTTTGGCCGGCTCATGATCTGGGTCATCAACCGGATCCGGTTGCAACAGGAAGGTTTGTATGTCGTTTTGACTATGGCGTTGACGCTGCTCACGTATGGCTTCACTGCGCTGATCGGCGGGAATGGATTTCTGGCTGTCTATCTGGCCGGGATTGTGCTCGGCAACGCCAATATCGTGCATAAACGCTCGATCCTGCGCTTTCACGACGGTGTGGCCTGGTTGAGCCAGATCGCAATGTTCCTGATTCTGGGTTTGCTGGTCTTTCCTTCTCAATTGCCGGCAGTTGCCTGGCAAGGTTTGGCGATGGCGCTCTGGCTGGTGTTTGTGGCGCGACCGTTGTCGGTCTTCATCGCGTTAGGCTGGAAGCGACGCTCTCTGGCGCAACTGTTGATGATCGCCTGGGCCGGTTTGCGCGGCGCCGTGCCGATTGTGCTGGCAACCTTTCCGCTCCTGGCCGGCGTGCCTGACGCGCCGTTGCTGTTTAACCTGGTCTTCTTCATCGTGCTGGTATCGGTGCTGATGCAGGGTATTTCGATCAGTTGGGTTGCCCGCCGGTTAGGCGTGATGAGCGCGCAGCCGGAAAGTGTCGATAGTCACCTCTTTGTGCCTGAAGTGAGTGGAGCGAGTCAGATCCTGGAAGCGCACATTCCACCTGACTCGGCCTTGATCGGTAAAACGCTGATCGATCTCGATCTGCCGCGGGGTCTGCTGGTTGTACAGATCCAGCGCGAAGGCGGCTATATCATTCCCAACGGCAGCACCACTTTTGCCCCGAATGACCGGCTGGTGCTGCTCGTTGCGCCAACGGCGCTTCAAGCTGTGACCGAACTGTGCGCGAGCTGTAGCCTTTCGCCATTGGGGCCGATCCAGCTTGGCGCCCAGGGACAAGTGCAGGCGCGATAGCCAGGGCACGGCGACACTGCGCAAGCACGCAAGCGCGCCGTGCCTGCCCTTTTACCCTTTAATCATTTAACTCAACCTGATCACCGCTCGTGGTATAGATAATCTTTTCGGCCATGTTCAGCGCGCGATCAGACACCCGCTCAAAGTTGTGGGCAATGAAGAGCAGATCGGCTGTTTCAGGCGGCGTGAGTTGCGCCACCAGCGCCCGCTTCAGCCGCTTGTACTCGTGATCAATCTCATCTTCGTGTGAAACAATGTCCTTGATTGCATCGGCGCCACCATTATCAAGCGCCGCGAGCGCGCGATCGAGATTGGCTTTTGCCGTTTGGCCCAGAGCAATCAGCTCTGCCGGAGCAGACAATGGCCCCCGGTTTGGATCAGGGCTACCGACCACCATCTTAGCTGTCCCCTTGGCATAGTCGGCAATCCGCTCCAATTCGTAACTGATCGACAGTGCCGCGATCAAGCGACGCAGATCGCGCGCTACCGGCTGCTGCGTGGCGATCAGATTGACGACTCGCTGCTCGATTGCATCTTTGGCTTCATTGACGACTGCATCACCGGCTATCACTTCCTTCGCCAGCTCGACATCACCCCGTTCTAGCGCCGTAATTGCTCGTTCGAGCGCCGCGCTGACCACCCGCCCCATCTCGGACACCTGCTGACGCAGGGCATTCAATTCCTGATCGAAATGCTCACGCGGTCGCATGGAATGCTCCTTACACTTGCATGTTGCTCCCGTGACTCCAGGATACACGTTTTGCGCGCATTATGCTAGCAGTATCATCGAGAATATAGCAACCGGATTTGTTTCCATAGCGCACTCAGACATGTCCAATGGGTCATCGGCTATCGGCACTTGCAGGTATGCCGAGGCGCATAATCAGCGAACCTGCTCGGAGATCGGCTCAAATCGCGCCTGGAAGAAGCGGAGGTAACGCGGCTCGTAAACCATCCGCAATCCCCGCGCTTGTTCACGTTGATCGTACACCGCTTTCACCGCTTCAGCCACCACGTCCATATGAGCTTGCGTGTAGACGCGACGGGGAATAGTGAGGCGGGTCAATTCCAGTTTAGGATAGTGGTGCTGGCCAGTCTTTGGATCGCGTCCGGCGCTGGCGATACCGCGTTCCATTGCCCGCACACCTGAGTCGAGATAAAGTTCGGCAGCCAGGGTCTGCGCCGGAAAGAGGTCTTGCGCCAGATGAGGGTAGAATCGACGGGCATCAAGAAAGATAGCATGGCCACCGATTGGCACCACAATCGGGATATTCCAGTCAAGCAACAATTCACCCAGATAGCGCACCTGCCCGATTCGCGCCCGGATGTAATCCTCTTGCAGCGATTCTTCGATTCCAACGGCCAACGCTTCCATATCGCGCCCGGCCATGCCACCATAGGTATGCAACCCCTCGTACACCACCACCAGATTGCGAGCCTCATCAGCCAGTTGATCATCATTGAGCGCCAGCCAGCCACCAATGTTGACCAGACTATCTTTTTTAGCGCTCATCCAGGCGCCATCGGTATAACGACAAAACTCGCGCACAATCTCGGCGATAGTGCGAGAATCATAGCCAGGCTCGCGCTCTTTGATGAAGAAGGCGTTCTCAACCAGGCGGGTCGCATCGAGGAAAATGCGAATGCCGTACCGGTCACAGAGTTCGCGCAATGCGCGCGCGTTCGCCATGCTCACCGGTTGGCCGCCTGCCATATTGACAGTGCCGGCCAGACTGACATAGGCGATCTGGCGAGCGACTACCCGATTGATTAACATCTGTAACTTATCGAGATCGACATTGCCCTTAAACGGATGCTGACTCAGGGGATCGTGCGCTTCATCAATAATCACATCAACGAAGATGCCGCCAGCCAGTTCTTGATGAAGGCGGGTCGTCGTAAAGTACATATTGCCCGGCACATACTGGCCGGGTTGAATAGCGATCCGACTGATGAGATGCTCGGCGCCGCGCCCCTGATGAGTTGGAATGACGTGGCGATAGCCATACGTCTGCTGCACCGTCGCTTCGAGTCGGTAAAAGCTGCGACTGCCGGCATAAGCTTCATCACCCATCATCAATGCCGCCCACTGGCGGTCGCTCATCGCATTGGTGCCGCTATCGGTCAGCAGATCGATGTAGACATCCTCTGAACGAAGCAGAAAGGTGTTGTATCCTGCCGCTTTGAGCGCCGCTTCGCGTTCAGCGCGGCTGATGATGCGCAGCGGTTCGACCATCTTGATCTTCCACGGTTCGGCCCACGAACGGCGACCGAATTGTTGCCCCATTGTGCGCGGGAAATCCTGATCCATTTCCATTGCGCTTACCTCCTTCACACGGCTCATGCAAAAAGGGGGCGACGCCATTGTCGCCCCGTGAAACCACGTTATCCAGGATAGGGACATCGCAAAGTTTCAGATCAGGCAGAACGTTGTCTGCCGAGAACGCATCAAGGTTCGACTACAGCATATCTGCCTGACCTCATACCCACTTACACATTACACAATCCCCGTCGGCACCAGATGCCAGTAAGCCCGATTGAGGAGCGCCTTCTCGTAATGATAGTAGGCGCTCGGTTTGGGTGGATGCGGTGGATGGGTATAGTCAAACACCAGTTGAGTCGCCTGCCCGCGCCCGGTTTCAAGGAAGCACATCACCTGACCGTGGTAGCGTTCGTCGCTCGGTTTACCTTTGATTTCGCCGGCAATGCGATGAGCGATAACCTTAGCCTCAAAGTGAGCCGCTGCGCCGCTCTTGCTCACCGGTAGATCGGTTGCATCGCCCAGGCCGTAGATGTACGGAAACTGCTTGTGCTGAAGGGTCTCGCGATCGGTCGGCAGCCATCCCTGCGCGTCACCCAGACCAGAGTCGGTAATGATGCGAGCGCCGCGATGAGGTGGCACCAGCACCAGCAAATCGTAAGCCAGGGTGGCGCCTTCGAGCGATGAAACGGTACGCGCCACCGGATCGACCGCTTCGGTATTGAAGAAGAGTTCGTACTTGATCCCACGTTCCTCTAGCATGGGAGTAACAAACTCGGCAACACTCTCGATGGTAAAGACACGCCCAATCGGCGAGAGATAGACAATCTCGGTCTTGTCGCGCAACCCGCGCTTGCGCAGTTCATCTTCCAGCATAAACGTAAACTCAAGCGGCGCGGGTGGACACTTGTAAGGAATATCGGCCACACCGATGACGACAGTGCCGCCGGTAAACTCACGCAGCGCGGCGTGCAGGCGCAACGCCGCTTCGGCGCTGTAGAAATGATGGGCGCCTTCGCGGTAGCCAGGCACTGCATCCGGCTCAAGTCGGGCGCCGGTTGCGATAACCAGATAATCAAATGGCAACTGAGCGCCATCGGCCATTTCGACGTAACGCTCGTTGGGATCGATCTTCACCGCATCGCCAATGATCAGATCAACTGAACGGCGCAGCAACGAGCGTTCATTACGCTCCCAGCGCTCAGGTGGCGCGCCGCCGAACGGCACGTAGAGCCAGCCGGGTTGATAGACGTGCTTGCCTGTCCGATCGATCAGGGTGATCTGCGCTTGCTTGCGCGTCAACTGGCTGGCGAGCAAATTGGCAACTAGCGTGCCGCCAACGCCACCGCCTAAAACGACAATATTTTTGACTGTCATACGTTTTACCTTCTGCGTATCGGAAAACACCCGACACAAACCTTGCGCCAGGCATTGCCAGCGCAAACCTGTTAGAGACAGACGCGAAGGCATAGAGGCTGGTCAGAGGGGCTGCCCAGCATAAGGAACAGGTTCCAACCTGCGAACTGTGCCTTCGCGCCAGACCGTCGATTACCGGGTCTTGCGAACAACAAAGCGGGTATAGCCTTGCTCGGGGAACGCACCGATAAACTCGTGCCCCGCTTTCTGCACCCAGATCGGAATATCTTTTGCCGAACCGGGATCGCTGGAAAGAACGGCGACAACTGAGCCAACCGGCACGCTTTTGATGCCGCGGATCAGTTCCATCATCGGACCAGGACAATGGCTACCGCGAGCGTCGATCTCTTTGTCGATGGTAATGTGAGGGGTTGTCATTGTTGTCTCCTGTGGTCAACATTGACCATTAAGATTCCTCGTGACAACTATAGCATGTATGCTATACGTTCTGCAGAAAGAAGCGACAACATATTCTGTGCAGACTGCAACCATTGCCGGCGCGCGTAATTGAGTTCTGGACAAGGACGCCAGGGGGAGAGAATCTTTACAATCGACCGGGACGCAGCTTGACAATTACGAACTTTTGTTCGATAATTTCAAGCAATAATGAAAGAGGAAAGCCACATGAAGCGTGAAAAGCAATCAACTGAAGACGACGATCAGAGCGGATTCTCGGCGGCAGAGCGGGCAGCAATGCGCGAACGAGCCAAAGAGTTGAAGGAAGCCTCGCGCCGACGCGGAAAGGGTTCTGGCGCCGATGACGTGAACGCAGTGCTTGAAAAGATTGCTGAAATGCCGGAACCAGATCGAACGCTGGCCACTCGCCTGCACGAGATTATCATGACCAACGCCCCAATGCTAGCGCCGCGACTCTGGTACGGAATGCCGGCATACGCGCTGATGGGCAAGGTAATCTGCTTCTTCCAAAGCGCACAGAAGTTTCAGACCCGTTACGCCACCCTTGGGTTTTCGGATAGCGCCCGGCTCGATGACGGCGCAATGTGGCCCACCGCTTTCGCCGTGACCGGGCTTACTCCGGAAGTCGAAGAACACATCGCTGCGCTGGTGCGACGAGCGGTGGCGAGTGAGCAATCATAGGCACTGGCAGCGCACTCCCCACGCCGCCCCGTGACCGGCAAGGTTGCGCGCCCCCCGCCCGCTGCGCGTTGAGATGCGGGCAAGCGCGACCCGGCACAGACGCTGGCAACCCGCCGTGACCGGCAAGGTTGCGCGCCCCCCGCCCGCTGCGCGTTGAGATGCGGGCAAGCGCGACCCGGCACAGACGCTGGCAACCCGCTGTGACCGGCAAGGTTGCGCGCCCCCCGCCCGCTGCGCGTTGAGATGCGGGCAAGCGCGACCCGGCACAGACGCTGGCAGCCCG
>Ga0209721_1000377_pt1 | contig 41239 bp, 20 predicted proteins | sample TshhotsprinmetaG_FD_184139 | JGI IMG/M metagenome (GOLD analysis project Ga0209721, IMG submission 184139) | Hot spring microbial communities from South Africa to study Microbial Dark Matter (Phase II) - Tshipise hot spring metaG (SPAdes)... | ecosystem: Environmental > Aquatic > Thermal springs...
TGTGGAGAGGTATCGTTTGCGGGGTTTGGGTGGGGATGATGAGTTTAATGTGATACCGATGGCGGGGATCACGGTGCTTGTGGAAGGAGACGAGCCTGGGGCAAGCGATGTGCTCAACTTCCAGCGCAACACGGCGGGTGCTGCCCAGGTGGTGATCAATTTGGATGCCACACCGACGGGATTGCACACGCAACGGATCCTCCAACCTGGGTTCGGCTACGTGGAAATTTCGGGTATTGAGCTGGCGCGGATTGATGTTGCGACCGGAGACCTTTATGTTTCGGGCACTCGTGCCGACGATGAGATCACCTTCACCCCTCTGAGCAGCCACAGTGGCGTTATCCAAGCTCTTGGGGTTGAGACAACTTATCAATTCTTGAATGTGCCGGAGGGGGCGAATCAGTTCGTGATCACGGGTGGGCCCACGGGGCTAGGTGGCCCGGCCGGTGGCGGATTCGCCGATAAGGTGATCGTGCAGGGAACTGCGGGACGCGACCTCCTGCGCGTCAATAGCCTTACCCGTAGGGTAAGCCTCGACGTGCTTGGGTTCGGTTATCCACCGCCGGTGGTCGCTACTTGGCGAAGCGTTCGGTTGGATGACGGCACAAGCTCGTTTGGCTTCCCCGGAATTGTGGAGGTTGTTTCGGTCAACGGGAATGACGGAAGCGATACGTTCCACGTGGTCCCCGGCCCAGCGGTGGGGAATGGTTTATATATCAATCTGGATGGTGGTTCGCCGCATGCAAGCGATGCGCTACTAGTGACCAATATCAACGGCGCCGGAAACCCGGTGCCGCTGGCTGCTACGGACTTTGTGGTCTTGGGGAAGAGTCGGCATCCGGATGCGGGCAATGTGATCGTCTTCCAGTCAGCGGTCCGCCGGCCGGGTATCTCCTACCGCGATGTGGAAATTGTCTCTCCGAATGTCGCGGGTGGGGATAATCTCCTGGTGCTCGGGCCGGATATGTATGAGGAGAACGAGTTCCGTCAAACGGCGGCGCAATTGGGGACCGCGGGTGTGGTCAATCTCAAGAATCTGGCGATCTTCCCGAATAATGCGGAGCATCCCGGGATTCCGGCCGATCGCGATTGGTTCGCCGTTCGGGCCCAGCATACAGGAACCATGGAGATCACGATTTCGTTCCGTGTCTACCCCACCGCGCTCTTGCCGTCTGGAGGCCAGTTGGGCTTGGAGGTCGTCGATGCTACCGGCACCGTTATCGCAGGGGCGGGCGGGCTGAACGCGGACGGAACCGTGAACGGGTTTGGTATGCCGGATGCCGATGGTGATGCCCGGGTCCGCTTCCCGGTGGTTGCCGGCCAAGTGTATTACTTCCGGGTTTTCGGGCAGACAGCTTCGGCACCGTTTGGCGTCGATCCGACGGTGATCAATGGTTACGATTTGACGATTGTGAACGAGCCGGCACCCGTCCCGTATGACCTGGAACTTCGCGATATTATCGAGCAGGGTGTGGTTGTTAATGGCCTGACCCGGAGTAGCTTTGTGGGCAATCTGGAACTTTCGAATGTCGACGGCTTTTACACCGGGAAATACATCACCTTCTTGATCAATCCGGGCAACGACTTGCTTCAGGCCGAGCGGCGGCTGGTGACTAGCTACGTGGGGGCTACCCGGACCTTTACGCTTGATCTTCCGCTGCCGGTGGTGCCAAAGGTGGGGGAGACCTTCATGATCGAAAGTTTCGACACGGGTCGGTCGCAATTCGACAATCACACTCGGGACAATACCCCGATTATTTACCTCCGTTTGAATGACGCTGCTCTCCTTTGGGATTTGCCGGGGAATTGGACGGTTCCGGGTGCCGCTCAAGATGAAGCGATCCGGATTCCGTTTAACCCGGCACAAACCCGGGATACATCGGTGCCTGGTTACCGGGTAGCAATATTCGTGGAAGGTGAGCCGCAGCAGCCTGGCGTTGGGCCGCAAACCCTTGTGGGATTTGCACGAGCGCTGGATATCGATCTCGATGGACAACCGGACGGAATCTATGTGTTCGACTTTGGGAGCGATGCGATCAACCCCGCTGACCCGAATGGCCCGACGACGGCCTTTGCTCTCACCAATGGTAGCCACTTCATTTCCGCGAAAGTTCAAATCGTAGATCCTGACGATCCTGACAATAATGCGGCGACCCTGAACAATCTGACTGGCTTCGGCAATCGAAGCCAATCGCTGGAAATCGTCGTCGATACCATCTTCCCGCTGGCCACTTTCGGCTTCCCCACCGTTGTTGATCTTCCGGGAACTACCAACATTAATGAGGCCGATGGGCTCGACCCGGCAAGCGATTCAGGTGCACCGGGGCTCACTTCTACCTTCAGCGACAAGATCACCAATGTTACTCGCCCGACCTTCTGGGGCGTTGCCGAAGCCAATACGATTGTTCGGCTTTATGCCGATAGGAATGGCAACGCCACGCTGGAGACAAATATCGACCTGCTTTTGGGCCAGGGGGTGGCTCAACCGTGGGATGGCACCAATCAGTTCTTGCCCGGGCGGTGGAGTATTACCACATCGATCGACTTGAACGACCCGGCCTACTTCCCGGCCATGGATGGGGTACGGACGTTGTTCGTGACGGCTGAAGATCTCGTGGGCAATGTGACGCCGGCACTGGAAGCCGATCGGTTACAGATCTTTATTGACACGCGCGGGCCGCAGATTTTCGATCCGGATCATGCTGGCCCATTGCAACCCATCCAAATCGTTGGGCACCCGAACTATAACCTGTTCGATCCGAAAGAGAAAGGTTCGAGACCGGAAGCCGGGCCGACACCGCTGGTGAACGCTCTGCGGATTAACATTCGGGATTTGCCGAGCCGGATTCTGACCGGGCTTCTGTATCCCGAGGCATTGCTCAATTGGAATTACCCGGCTTTAGCTACGGTCGCCGGCAGCGGTGACCCCTCGGCTGATCCGGGGTTATTCCGCGTGGTAGGGGATGCCAACGGAATCATCCCGATTCTGCGTGTCGAGCTTACCAATGACCCGTTGGGGCCAAATACTTTCGGCTCGGTCATCACCGCTCCCGGCAGCAATCAGTTCCGCGGTAATGGCGCACTGTCTACTCAGGATGGTGCCTACGAAGGATTGCTGCTGCGATTCACCGCTGGAGCTTTGGCCGGTCAAGCGCGGGTGATCACGGGCTATACCGGGGCAAGCCGAACGTTCACCTTCGATACGCCGTTCACGGCATCACCGGCCCCGGGTGATTCGTTTGTGATCTTCCCAGCGGCGAGGGCCAATGTGGTCTTGGTATTCCGCGATCCTGGGCCGGATGGCCTCTTCGACACCTTTGATGATATTGGCGCACCTTTGCCGGATGACCGGTTCACCTTGATCATCTCCGACAACCTGATGGATTTGGCCGGCAACCGCCTGGATGGCGAAAGTAATTCGGCCGAGCCGCATGCGAATCGGCCCGGCGATTTGCTGTCGCTGCCGAGCGGCGATGGAATCCCCGGAGGAAGCTTTGTGGCCAGATTCACGGTTGATAGCCGACCGGAAATCGGCGGTTGGAGTGCCGGTAGCGTCTACATGGACACCAACGGCAATTTCCTCTTCGACCCGACAAATCTCGATTTTGTCAACCGCGATATCACGTACGTAATGGGCTTTGCCACGGACACCATTTTTGCCGGGAATTTCGCTTTCAATTTCGGTGGCGATGGAATTCCGTTCACGTCCGACGATGGTCCAGCCATTGCCGATGGCTTCCACAAACTGGCCGGTTACGGACGGGATAGGTTGGGCCGAGTCCGCTGGGTGATTGACGTCGATAATGACGGTGTAGCTGAATTGCAGACCTTTGAGCCGACGCCGCTGGCTGCACCTTTCACCGGGGTTGGTCATCCCGTGGCGGGGAATTTTGACGGCAATGCAACCAACGGTGACGAGATCGGACTGTTCGACGGTGTGTATTGGTGGCTGGACACGAATCGGAATTTCGTAATCAGCGACAACTTGCCGATCAATAACGGTTTACGTGGCTACCCGTTTGTGGGGGATTTCGACGGCGATGGTGTGGTGGACCTTGCCACGTATCTCAATGGCCAATTCTCCTTCGACTTAGGTAACAACGGCTTTGGTGCCGTTGACGCCGCGTTCAATTTCAGTCCGTACTTGAGCTTTATCGGTGCGAGGGAGCGACCGGTTGCTGCCGACTATAACCAAGATGGTGTGACCGATATCGGTCTTTGGGTGCCGGATCGTAGTGGTCAGACCCCAAGGGAGGGCGGCGAATTTTACCTGCTAATCTCCACTCCGACGGCGGCCTACCCGAACCGGTCAACTTTGTGGGCGGCAGCAGGCCTTAATCGGTTGGCTTGGCTGAATCATGAGTTTACCCCTGTGCCTTTTGGCCGCGATTTGTTTGCTCGGTTCGGCGAAGAATTCGCCGCACCCTTGTTCGCGAATTTGGATCCACCGCCCAGCTTGCTAGCCGCGACGACCAGGGGCGTGGTGATCCCGGGTACCGCGGGGAACGATTCATTCGAATTTATCGCTGGAACTGCCGGCAATTGGACGATCCGCGTCAACGGTGTGGAGCATTATGTCGGTCCGGACACGAATTGGATCGAACTGGATGGCATGGGCGGCAGAGACACGCTGCTCCTGATCGGCACTTGGGGTGAAGAGTCCTGGGAAGCTTGGCCAGGTAAAGGTACGTTCACCACCTCTGGGTACCAGGTCAGCTATAGCAGCATCGAGCGGGTCACCGTCAACGCTCGCGGCGGAAACGATCTTGCCATCTTGCACGATGATCCCACTACAGCCGACCGACTTTTGGCCACGCCGACTTACGCCCAGTTCGAGGGGCGGAATTTCTTCATGCGGGCCAACAGCTTCCGCCAGGTGCTCGTGCAAAGTGGCGATACCCGCGATTCGGCACGCTTGTACGATAGCCCAACGGCCAACGACACCTATGTGGGCACTCCGCAGTATGGCGAGCTTTACTCCGCCAGCTACTGGGTGCGGGCGGAAGGCTTCCGATGGTCCATGGTTTATGCCCGCGGGGGATACGACGAAGCTCAGTTGTATGACCGGCCGACCGGTACCGATTACTTCGTGGCCTTCCCGAGTTATGCCCGGATGTCCGGCTCGGGCTACTACCACATGGTTAATGGGTTCGACTCGGTCGTGGCCACGGCCACCGGTGGAGGAAGCGATGGTGCCTACCTGTACGATAGTCCGACGGGTAATGACCGCTTCGTGGCCTCGCCGACCGAGGCCCAGATCTCCGGCGAAGGGTTTACCAACCGGGCCATAGGCTTCCGTCGGGTGTCGGCGTATGGGCGGGGTGGTAACGACCAGGCCCTTTTGACGGATAGCGCCGGTAACGATCGTCTCGAGGTCACCGCGACTTATGCCGTGATTTATGGTTCCGGCTTCTATAACCGGGTGATGAATTTCGCCTCGATCACGGCTCAGTCCACCGCAGGTATGGATTCAGTGCGGATCTATGGTTCGAGCACCGGCGAGGAGACCTTTGTGGCTACTCCCACTTCCGGCGTGCTTGTCGGCGCCGGATACCGCCGCGAGGCCACGGGATTCCGATGGCTTACGGCCTTCTCGCAGGGGGGCAATGATAGGGCGATTCTGTACGACTCTAGCAGCAACGATATCTTCGTTGGCCGACCGGACTATAGCCTCCTGTACAATAGTAGCTTCTACAATCGGGTCGTCGGATTCCGCCGCGTGGAAGCCTACTCTACAGCCGGTGGCTTCGATAAGGCGCAGTTGGTCGATACGGCCATCGGACTGTATCCGGACCACCTAGAGGCTCGAGGGAATTGGGCTAGGCTCTCGAACTCGCTCCTGGGCTACGCGATCTTTGTGAGCGACTTTGAGGAGGTTCGCGCCCGGGCGAGCAATCCCGAAGACAGCAAATCCGTCGAGGAAGCCATCGACTGGTTGTTCGCCGAGGGTTGGGATTAAGAAGGCCGCGGCACGTACCCGTGACCCGATAGATTTGAAGGCTTTGGGCCGAGCCGAGTACCCTGTTGGTAATGTCAATCTGCCGGTAAGCTGCGTAGGGCGGTTGAACGAGGCGGCAACCTCGGCCGGAGGATCGGCCCTAAATTAAGTAGAATCCTTAAAACTTCCAAGGAAAGTTTTAAGGCTCGAGGGGAAATCAATCTGCGCTCGGACGATTTGGCTGAGTTTGTAAAAATCCCAGTTTGTAAAAATGCGTTAAACGCCCGACGGGGACGCCTCGATGCCCCGTCGGGTTTTTTGATGCGCAAAGCGAGTTTTTAGTTGCAGTTCCCGCCCGAGTTTTCGATTTCAGTGATTATCGAGCATCACCGTCGGGCATCCGGGGATTCGTTTCGGCGATTTTGGGCTCCGGCAAATGAATTCGGAAAACGCTTCCCTTACCCACTTGACTATCGACGCTTACTCGGCCGCCATGGGCCTGGGCAATGTGCTTGACGATTGCCAGTCCCAAGCCCGTTCCACCTAATTGCCGGCTTCGCGACTTATCGACCCGGTAGAACCGCTCGAATATCCGCGGTAAGTGCACGTTTTCGATGCCACAACCTTGATCCTGCACTTCGAGGATTGCTTCGCCAAAGACCCAACGCCCGACAACTCGAACCACCGTACCCGGCTCGCTGAACTTGATGGCGTTATCCAGAAGATTCACCAGGGCTTGTTCGAGCAAACGGGAATTTATTTGGGCCAGGAGGGGCTGAGCGATTTCCACCTCGATAACGATCTGCTTTTCCTCGGCTTGAGACCGACACCACTCCACGGCTGCCTCCACCACCTTTGAGAGATCTCCCAGGGTCACGGAAACTTTTTGCTCGGCTTCGTCCCGCTCGATTTCCGCCAAGCTCATTAAATCGCTGATGATCGCCAAAAGGCGGTCCGCTTGCTGAACGATAATTTCGAGGAATTTCGAGGCGTTCGAGGGATCGTGAATCGCCCCATCGAGCAAAGTCTCGGCGTAGCCGCGGATGGAGGTGATGGGAGTGCGCAACTCATGACTGACATTGGCGCTAAAATCCCGTCGCAACCGCTCCAGCCGACGAATGGTGGAGAGATCTTCCACGATGATAATCCACCCAGCCTTTCCGGTCTCTGCCGATCGGCCCGTCACCCGTACCCGAAGGAACCGCGGATCCGCGCCGGGGAGTTTCACCTGAGAGGGTTGCACCTCCTGCCCGCCGAGGGCCGCCTCCAGCAATTGCAAAAACTCTGCGGAGCGCACTACTTCGTGCACAAGTGCCCCTTCAAGGAGCTTTTCGCCCGTTCCAAAAATTGCTCGAAAAGCCTGATTGGCGGCTACGATTCCTCCCCGCGCATCAGTGATCAACACGCCCTCTGCTAATTGGTTGAGAAGGATTTGCCAATCGCGGCGAATGGCGAAGAGCTCCTTTTCGAGGCTTGCCTGTTGGGCAACCAGCTTTCGCAGAAAGGCAGCAAATGGTCTGATTACCCCGGCCCGAAGGGCAGACGCGGCCTCTTTGGCGCCAGGGCTGTCCAAAGCATCCAACCAATCGGCAACCCGCCGGGTTTGCCAAAGGATCTTGCCAAGCAAAAACCCCCAACCTGCGGCCAGCACGACAAGCCCCGCGAGGACGGCGGACCAAGCCCGATCAACCAAACCAAGGGCCCAAAAACTAACTCCGGTCAAACAAGCCGCTAAACCCACGGCTAACCACAGGCCAAAACCCCGGACAAGAAAATATTTGTTTTTTGATATCAATTCGCAGATCATGCACGTGGAAAAGCTGTCAATATCTGCTAGTAAACGAATTAGCCCCTTTCTGGCGGAGGATATGCCCCTCCTTTTCCGCGTATTATGGAATACCGTCCATCTTGATCATACCCTGGAAAGGCGTCCTTAACACTTCGATTAATCACGAAATTTTCCTCACGGCTTTGATCGGTACACCCGGAAGGATGCTATCGCCTAAGTTTAGCTGTTTCGGCAACTTGCGTAATTTAGTCCCGAAGAAAGTTGTAGGAAGTAGGAGAGGGCCCCGTTTTTCGAGAGCCAGTAGGAACGAGAACACTCCGCCTTGCAGGAAGGCTACCCAGCCGAGGGGGCTATTTGATCCAAGCCGACATCGAGCGCAATTAGGCTGCGTTTTGCGACGGTGGAAATTCGCCTTGGAGTCAAAAAAACCGTGCCCTGCCTCGATGACGTTCGACGCATGACTATTCGACACGTGACTATGTATGAAGGACTACTTTCCAGTAAAACTACTTTCGAAGGGAGGAGCCCAGTTCAAAAAAACTTGCCGGGGACTTTGAAACTGCTTATCTTCTGCCCCGCGGCGACTTTATCGAAGCTCATCCAGATTGCTCGGATTCGCCAATTTGAACTCGAATTCGCCAATTTGAAGTTTCCTCGATTTGCAGAAGGCCCATCGAATTTTGGGCAGCCTTGCCGAAGTTCGGTTTCGGCTTAGTTCATGAAAAGCTCCGGGTTCCGCCGCCCTGAATCGCCGAAATCTGATCTTTACGCCAACTGCCGTCCTAGGCAGAATAGGCGACCTATGTAAAAAAGCGGAATCTTTCGGCAATTGTATCGAGGGCAGCTTCTCGCCCCTTGTCGATCGGGGCCCGAGTTGTGCCACACCCAGGTGGTTGTGCAAGGAGTGCATCTAACGAATGCAAGGAGAGCTAATCGTGAGAAGAAGCATCGTCTTGGTGGCCACGTTGTTAACCCTAGCGGGACTGGGAACATGGGCCGTTTATACATTCGGCCAAGGTGTGGCGCGCGGCCCCGTGAGTGCACCGACGCCCACTGTACCCATCGCGATGATCGACGTCAGCTACATCTTCAAAAACCACATCCGCTTCAAGCAGATGATGCAGAGTCTCCGGGCGGAAATCGAGGAGGTGGATGCCATGATGAAAGCCGAAAACGATGCCCTCCGTCAGATGGCCGAACAATTAGAACGGGAAAAGCCGGGTACCCCGAATTATAAGGCTCTGGAGGAACAGCTTGCTAAGCGGCGCGCAGATCTCCAAGTGCAAATGGGACTGCGGCGCAAAGAGTTTTTGAGCCGTGAGTCGAAAGTCTATTACACCGTCTATCAAGAAATCGAGCAGGTCGTTCGCTATTATGCCATGCAGAACAATATCGCGGCTGTCCTGCGCTTCAATGGCGAGCCGGTCAATCCCGACGATCCAGACACCATCCTCCGCGAAATTAATAAGCCGGTCATTTACTTCGCCCAGGGGTTGGACATTACCCAGGTGGTGCTGGATGCCCTCAACCGAAGCGCGGCTCAAACCGCCACACCGGTTCAGCCGGGCCAACCAAGCCGGGGCGGTTTGCCGAATCCGTACTGAAAAAGGTTCATGGCTTCGGGCAAATGCGATTGTCGAACGAAGATCCGGTTTTCGACCGAAAATGATGTTGGAGTCTGCGATTCGGGGTAATGGGTGGGAGGGGTTATGAGCCGGCTGCATCTTGGCTGATGTACTCTAACGAAAGGACGGCGAACCTTGGTCAGGGATGACATGGAGCGATTCATCGCCCCACCCCGGCGGCAGCGTACGTTAGCCTCCCCGTGTACGGTGGTGGGACAGGGATATTGGTGGGGAAAAGAAGTTCGCGTGGACTTCTTGCCCGCCCCCGCCAATCATGGAATCGTCTTTGTTCGGGTCGATCTGCCCGGACGACCTTCCGTTCCGGCGCGCGTGGAACACCGCGTGGAAACGCCCCGACGTACTTCCCTCCAACGGGGGGCAGCACGGGTGGAAATGATCGAACACATCATGGCCGCGCTGACCGGCTCGGAAATCGACAACTGCGAAATCCGCGTGACCGAGTGCGAAATGCCCGCTTGCGGCGGCTCCAGCCGTGTGTTCGTCGAGGCATTCAAACGTGCCGGTATCGTCGAGCAACCGGCGATTAAACCCCGCGTAGTGATCCAGGAGATCGTCCGCGTCAGCCTCGATGACCAATGGCTGGAGGCACGACCTACGCGCTCCGGCCGGATGATCCTGAGTTACGAATTGGACTATGGTTCGCATAGTCCCATCCGACCGCAGTTCTTTTCGATGAGTCTCACTTCCGAATCGTTTGATAAGCATGTGGCTGATTGCCGCACGTTTTTGCTTCGTTCCGAGGCCGAAGCGCTGCTAGCCCAGGGAATGGGTCGGCACACCAGCTACCGCGACCTGCTTGTGTTCGACCATCATGGGCCCGTGGACAACCGCCTGCTTTTTCCCGACGAATGTGCCCGGCACAAAGTCCTCGATATGATTGGTGATTTGGCCTTGGGGCAAGTGCAGTGGGTTGGGCACTTTTATGCCCATCGCAGCGGACATCGGCTCAACGCGATGATGGTGGCCGAATTGCTCGCGCGGCAACAGGCTTTGCAACACCGACGCCAATGCGCCTGAATATTCTTGCTTGGATATTCTTGGGTGACCTAGATAGCGAGAGTCATTCGTAGGTCGGAAGGGGAACTCTCAGAACAGCTCAAGCCACGAATGCGATTTCCTTGACCCGATTTGCTGATGAGGGGGCGGCTCACGGCAACAATTTTCGGAAACCTATGAAGATTCGTTTTTCGTGCGTACCCAATCGCCGAGGCGGCCGCAATACGGAAGCCGCAATATGGAATGAGTCCGAAATGAACGCGGAATCAGTGCGAAATCAGTGCGCGATAAGTCGCGGAAGTGCGAAATCGATCATCCGTTAATTCCAAGCCCCGTGAAGCCGATGTGCCTGCTTAGGGTGTTTTTCCTATAACATGCTTAGGGTGTTTCTCCTAACCCGGAGTCAGCAGCACGAAGGAGCGGAATGCGATTATCCCGGGGACCCACCCCCGGAAATGATTGCGGTGCAACCGCCTGTTTACCCCTCACGGAAGGAGAAAGAAAGATGGGCATCGTGCTTGCCGAAAACGTCTACATTCATCCGAACGCGGAAATCGCAGACGATGTGGAAATCGGTCCGTTCTGCGTGATTGGGCCGGGGGTCAAAATCGGCCGGGGCTGCCGACTTCATAACAACGTCACGCTGATGATGAACGTTGAATTGGGCGAAGCAAACGAGATTTACCCCGGCACCGTAATCGGAGGTCCGCCACAAGATGTCAGCTACCGCGGCAGCGAAACAAAAGTGATCATTGGCGACCATAACATTATTCGCGAATGTGTGACGATCAATCGGGGTACCGAAAAGGAATTCGGCATCACGCGAATCGGTAACCATAACTTCCTCATGGCATGTTGCCACATTGCCCACGACTGCTCATTGGGAGACCACATCATCATCACCAATGGCACGCTCCTGGGCGGGCACGTGCATGTGGAAGACTGCGCGATCATTTCCGGCGGAGTGGGGGTGCACCATTTTGCCACGATCGGTCGTTACAGTTTTGTGGGTGGATTAAGTGCCGTACGCCACGATGTTCCCCCGTATATGCTGGTCGAGGGACATCCTGCGCGGCCCCGCTGTGTGAATGCAGTGGCGTTGCGCCGCCATCACTTTTCTCCGCAGACCATCGAGTGCCTCTCTGAGGCGTTTCGGCTGCTTTATCGGACGCGAGTCGGCTTGAGTAACGCGCGCGAAATCCTGCGGGCCAAAGGGCAATTGATCCCCGAAGTCCAGTATCTAATGGAATTTGTGGAACGCCAGCAACAGGGACGTCACGGCCGCGGCCGTGAAGCCCTCCGGAGGGCAGCGTGAAACCGATCCGCCTTGCAGTCATTGGCACCGGACGATTGGGCACCTTCCATGCCCAGAAGCTTGCGGCAATCCCCAACGCTCAATTGATAGCCGTGGTGGATCCTGAGCCGGAGGCCCGGCTACGAGCGGCCGAGCTTACGGGTGCCGCTCCGCTAGCGGACTTCCGCTGCTTATTGCTCGAGGGGATCGACGCGGTAATCATCGCCGCTCCCACGTGCCTGCATCACCGCATCGGCATCGAATTCCTTCATCGCGGCGTGCACGTTTTTATGGAGAAGCCCCTGGCCGCAACCGTCGAGCAAGCCGAAGAGCTTCTCGAGGAAGCCAGGCGGCGATCCGTAGTGCTTCAAGTGGGGCATGTGGAGCGTTTCAATCCCGCCTTTCGAGCCGCGAAACCTGCCGTGGCGGATCCGCTTTTTGTCCACGCCGTCCGATTTGCGCCGTTTAGTTTCCGCTCGATGGATACAGGCGTGGTCATGGATCTCATGATCCACGACTTGGACCTAGTTTTGCACCTCGTGAATCATCCCATTCGGCGCGTCGATGCGGTGGGGTACGCCTTGCTTGGGGACCATGAGGACTTGGCGCATGCCCGAATCGAATTCACTACAGGTGCCGTTGCGGTTTTGGCGGCCTCCCGAGTACACCATCATGCCATTCGCCGTGCCGAGATCTATTCGCGTACTGCTTGGGCAGAAATCGACTTTGCTGGTCGTACCGCTTGGTTAACCGAGCTAAGCGACGCCGTCCGTAGCGGTGCCTTTGACGTCCGATCGCTTGAGGCGGAAAAGATCGCTTATTACCGAGAGCACCTCTTCGAGGAACACTTCCCCCGGCGAGCATTAGAGGTCGCCCTTGCAGACCCTCTTACGGCCGAATTGACGGACTTCTTATGCAGCATTCGCGAAGGCCGACCACCGGAAGTGGATGGCCTGCAAGGCCTAGCAGCGGTCGCAGCCGCACAAAAAGTCCTCCAGGCAATCCGAACTCACGGAATTCAGCAGGCTCAGCCCCTGCCAGCAAGTGTGCTGGAACCGGTCAGGTCTTTACTTGACGGTGAGCATCTTTCCGGTCCGCACTGGCATCTTTCGCCCGACTATTCTCCCCGAATCTCAGATCGCTGAATTGAGCCTGCTGGAGGCTGAAGGGAAAAGCACCTGAATTGAGCTTGCTCGAGGCTGAACGGAAAAGCAAACGCGCGTTTCGGGGGAGCATTGCTCAGGGGAGAGAATCGCTCGACGGTATTTCGCGTTTATCCGGAAGCAGGTATCGCTTCTGCCAATTCCATCTGTTGCCCTAAGATACCGCGGGATGGAGAGGAGATCGCGCGATCCGAAGCATTCCCGTCGAAGGCAGCTTAAGGAGAGCTTCGCGAAACGCCGGTTGCGTGGAGCACATGCGGGAAATTCCTTGCCTTTTTTAGGCTCTTCCTCCTCCGGTCAAGGAACTTTATTTTCCGGCAATCGGAGACGATTATGCCGCGGGAGATGCGTAAGCGGGTTGAATCTCGAACTTTGTCCCCCGACCCAAAACTGCGGGGCACACGCTATAGGGAAGACGAGTTGATTCACACCCGGCTGGCCGGTTCGGCAATCTGCCAAATCCAGCCTAATCCGGCAAGCCAACGCAGGAGGCAGGTCACCAAAAGGTAGAATCCGTAATGAAGCACGCCGGTACCAAAATCCAAATCGAAAGAAGCCCAGGCGGCGATTGCCCCTAAGACCACAAAGGGGGTCCCTATGAGAAGCCAATTCCATATTTCCCCGGATAGGTAGCGGACCCCCCAAAAGGAAAATCCGTACCAGAGCGCCAAATATACTGCCGTGCAAATCGCGGTACGGATGATAAGTTGCTTTCCGCGATACGGAGCAAGTTCTTCGCTGTGATAAAGGAAGCTGTACCCGGCGACCACCAAAGGGGGCGTAACCAGGAGCAATCCCACGCTGGTGGCAATAAAGTTATCGCGGAAAAGCCCCACGCTCCCCAAGAGTGCTGCCCCGATCAGCACCACTAACGTCCCGCCGGCAACCCCCGCAGCCACCAGGGGATTAATCTGGAGGACTCGCCTGGCTAGCGGCTTAGCGATGAAGCGGCCCGTCGCACTTCGCCCACCGAATTCAAACTCCTTGGGACCGTGAATAACAACCTCTTCACCCTTTTTGGGGATATTGATCACGGTCTTACAGTTTGGACAAGGTCCTGATTTCCCGGCGAATTGGTCGCTGACCGTATATCTTTTTTTGCATCCCGGACAAACGACGACAATCGGCATAATTCACCCGCTTGTCTCAAGAGAAGCCCCCGAGGTCAACACCCCACGAATGCTTCCGCCATTTACGAAAATCTCAACGTATCGGATCGGAATAGCGCTTAGATGCTCAACCCAGTATTTTCCGATGCTCAACTTAGTATTCTACTAAGTAGTAGGGTGTCTTGTCGCGTCCTGTGTCGATGGAAAACCGCCCGGATCCCACGCTTAGCGTCTGGGCCGTTCGACATCCGTCCTGGTCAAGCACAAAAACCCGGGGATTACCCGGCCGGCGGATCGTTATTTCCGCCTTCACCGGTTCGAGCACAATGGGCTCCTTGCCCGCCGCAAGTAACCGGGTTCCCTCCGGGGAGTATTTCATTCCCGAGTTATAGGCCCTGGCCATGGCCACCACGAGCAACTGGGGGGAACGGGCAATGCTTCCCTCCTGGTCGCGCGCCGTCACATAGATGGCTGCAAATTGGGTTTTCGGGGCAATCTGCACCTCGCCCAAATCAAACGTTTCTCCCGAAGCGAAGCCGACCACGGCTTTGGTCGCGGCGGTATTGACGGTGAAAACCCCGCCTTTGGTCTCGGAGCTTTCCCGCCAACGAAGCTCTCTTGTGGCCGAACTCCACCAACCCTCCCGGGAAAAGGGCGTCAAATCCACCTTTGGTGTCTCGACGTACTCGTCGGTGAAAGAGACCACGCATCGTGAAACGGCTAGTGTGGCCGCCGGCACCGTAGCACTATCCAGCTGCTTATCGTCGTAGCCTTGCACTACTCGATCATCGAAGCCTAAACGCCCCTCGAAAAGCGACGGCACGTGTACGCGGCGAACGACCGGCGGATCGGCCTCCGCGATATCGCCGCGAAGCACCTGCCGGGCAACCGCCGGAAACACGCCAAGAATCTGCGGTGCTGTGACATCCCAGCGATCTCGGCCAATCCGGCTGCTGAAGGTTCCCTCGTCTCGGTTCTGGAACATATAGGAGACATCCCACCCCTGCAATCCCATGCCATATGCCCCGATAATCGCCGGACCTTCCACACCCATTTGGTTCGGGAAAACATGAATCCATTCGGAAAGCATGAAAGGACGCTCCGCCACCTGTTGCATTCCGGAGCTGAGGATTCCGGAGCCGGCGCGCATCAACATCGAAGCATTGGCTTGATCACTGCCGAAATAATTGTGCCGGTCAATCGTCCCCACCAGGCTATCCGAATGGAGATTGGCAAAATGGCTGAAGGCACGCCCGGCTTGCCAGTTGGAGGCCACAAGCTCGCCGGTATAGCCCGCCTGCCGCACAGCGCTGAGGTATCGCTGATAGAACTCGCCCTGAAGCGAGTATAAAAATTCGAGCGTATCCAACAACCGCTGCTTCCGGAACGCTTGCGAACCGTTGAGCTGATTCGGGTCCCAAAACCAGGGATTTCCTAAGGGCAAGATGTTGTTTTGGTCCAGATGCTCTGCCTGTGCGCTGAAGCCCTCGGAGGCAAAACTGTTGAACGCTCGCTCGCCCCAGGCCGCAGCAAGCCGCTGGGGCGTGCCATATTTTTTACGGAGCCAATCGCAGAAGCGTCTGCCCACTTGCTGCCGCAACGTGGGACTGGCCTTCAGCGGATCCATCGACGTGTAGAAAAGAATGCTTTGCTCATTAATAATTTCAACGAAAGCCACCACTGGGTCTTCCGCATAGGTTAACCCCGTGTACGGATTGCGGTGTTGGAGCAGCCTGACCATCTGGAGGATGTGTACCTGCTGAAGCTCGGGCGAATAGTGCACGGCACTATGAGGCACTTTCACCCGCTCCCCCGAACGCGGTAGCGGCCCGAATTCTTCCAGGTATGGTACGTACTGCTTGTCAGCCGGTCCGAGCCCCAACACACCGAAATGAGCCGAAAGCTTGATATACAGTCCCGCCTCCTTGAATTTGGCCACCTGATAGTCCATGCGATCGAGAGCCGCTGGGTCGAACTCCACGCAGCTATCTGGCGCCTGAATTCCCGCCCAGCCGGGACCATCCGCGAACTTGTGCAACCGGACCGAATTGATACCGTAACGGGGGTAGAATGCGGCACGTCGCTCGGCCAAGTCCTTATCCGGGGCACAAGCCGAGTAACAAAGATTGATTCCCCAAAGCTTGATAGGCCGATCTCCCGCGTAAAGCTTGTCCCCTCGCCGCACAATTCGCCCGGCTTTGCCTGCCGGCCGCTCGATCCAATCCTCCAGCCCGATGAGGCTTCCCGGCGAATGCCCTGTGCCTTTCCACACATACCACTGATCGAAATTAGGTTCGGCGGGAATTTCTGCCACACTCGGGTACCATGCAATCGCTTCGGGCAGATCCACCGTCAGTTGGACACGGTACGTTTGCCCGCGCTGCAGCTCGCCTTTGGCTAGCACTACCCGAGCAGCTCCATCAGAAGTGATATCGATTGGCGGATCGAAAGAGATGCGGATGCAACGCTTCGCTCGGTCACAGAGTTGAACCTGCTCCACTCGGTTCCCCAGCCCCCTGCGTTCAAACGGGCAGAGAACCAAGCTCGTTTTCCCCTCCGTTAGAACCACGGCTACCTGACCCTCGAAGGGTGGGCCCGGTTCAAACTCCACCGCTATCAGAGTTATGGCACTACTGCGTTCAGAGCTTAGGTCATACGTCAGAACAAGCTGCTTCGGGGAAGCATGCCTCGCACGCCACGACAACCGGATGGGTACGTCGGTGCCTTGAATTCGCCCGGTCAGATCGGCTCTTGCCGCACCGTTCTCGCTCCGAAGTGGGCCCTGAAGACTGGTCCAGGCCCAATTGGGCCCCCAAGCAGCCAAGGAGAATTTCAGATAATCACTTCCCTCGCGTGCAACCACCAACTGCCCGGCATCCGGGCAGTAAGCCACAAGCCGGGATGCCTTTTCCCGGCTCCCCTGCGCGAACAAGGGGCATTGCAGGTACACGGACCAAAAAAGGCCGATGAGAAAAAGCGGTCTACCGATCCGAACATAAGAAGCCCAGAGAGACATCTCCGACAAATCTCCTTTTTTCACCGATTGTTTCAAATTACTTTGAGACGTTTTTCATAAATAAGAGGTTTTTCATGAGTCGGTATGGGCGAGTCAAGAATCGGATCCGCGCACATCAGAGCTACCCCCCCATAAAAATCGGAATGGGGATTGCCCTGGTGCGATCGGATCGGTTAGCTCCCACCACCGGGTGCTAAAATCGCCTAAACGGACGTTTTCAAACTGAAACGACTTTACCAGCGGAAAAACCGATACGGATCGTCCCATTCCTGGGGAATATCCAGGTACAAACCGGCCCTCCAGCGTCCCTCCCACGGGGGAGGGCAGGGCCGAATGGAAACCCCGGCAAGCCAAATGGTTCCCGGACTACTGTACCAAATCTGAAAACGATTCTGCGAAGGCGAGGTCTTCGACGCGCGAACATAGAAAACAAATTCTTTCCACTGTTCTCGGGGCATAAACCGCTGATATTGGAAAAAGCTTTGCCAGTTTTTCGTATCCTGAAGCGCAAGGGTTACCTCAGGAGGTCGCGGTCCTGAGGCTTTCGCCTTCAGTGAAATTCGATACCACTGTCCCTCCACCGCGGCTACGTCGTACTGGGCTAGCATCACGGATCCTCGCGTCGCGGGTAGGGACTCTGGCCAACTGAGCCGCACACAAGGCTGGTCAAGCTCCGGTCCAGGTGATTCCAAAGTACAACTAGCTTCCTTCGGATTAGCGCTGAAGCTCCATTGATCCGGCACACTATCGCGCGTTTCGTCGAAGCGGAAATCCCCATTCCGCAAGATTGACTCTGCCTCGCTCCCCCTCTCCGGTTCCACAAAGCGATCTAAAAGCGGTGTCCGGGCCCGAACACCCAAATTGCCTAAAACACGATTGAGCATGAATGAGCTGCGGCGGAAAGTTTTCCGAAGGTTTTGTTGCTCCGTTCGCCAATTGAAAAACCATGGATCGAGCCCCGCCTCGAATCCCGGATTGTTGAGCAGATTGCGGCCTTGACCATGCCCCGTAGCGCGGTCTGAATCGACCCCCGCGGAAACATCCCGCGGTACATAGGGCCCCTCGTAAAGACGGAACCCGTCCATTCGCAAGCGGCTTTCGGCCGGCCCACAGTGCACGTAAGCTTGCCAGCCTTCGGGATAAGGCCGCTCGACTTCAAACGTGACATGGATCTCGATCCATCGCCCAGGCGGAATCTCGACGTCTTGCCCGCGAACCGCTCGGTCCCACGGAGTGCCGGCACGCTCGACTTCCAAACGCACGGTAACCGGCTTATCGATTGCTTTGACAAAGCACGCAAAGGTGTAAGTCTTGCCGACCTCGCCTGCCGGTAGTTTTTGCCCGATTTGAGCCCACGGTACGGTCGCCAGCGTGACGAGGGCACTTCGAGAACCTTCGGCCGGATCCTCGCTCTCCAGAAGAATTTCCGGGACATCCCGCGGACGCCGAATGAAACGATAGGGAGCGAGTTGGCAAAAAACCACGCGTCCCTGCGCAGCCTGTGCCAACACCCCATCTCCTAAGATCTCCACGAGTCCTCCGGACACGAGCGGTAGGAGCCGCGGATCCTTATTGTGTATATCCGCAGGGGCAATCCCCGCAAATACCGAGTCGAACCCTCGCGGCTCGAAGAACCCCGAGATATATTCGCGCCGGGTTGTTTGCAACTCTCCGCCGAGGAAGCCGCCGAGTGCAGCGTAAATCTCCTGGCTTTCCAGCTCAACTGCCACGACATGTCCCGGTCCTTTCAGCCACTCCGCGATCGCCTGCGCGTGCGGAGCTATCTGCGCCCTGCCACCCGGACCGACGACAAGGACTTGATCTGGACCGAGTCTTTGCACCTGAAAATCGCCACAAGGTATACCGGCTAATTCCAGGTGATCCTTGGCCAGCGGATCGCCGACGTAAACCACCGTTCGCTCCGGGCAAACAGGGTATTGCGTCCTGCAAACAAAGCGAAGAATATTTTCAACGAGCTTTCGTGCTGCCGGCTCCTCTGCGGTTCGTCCCGTCACATCTAGTTGGCAGAAAAGTACCATCCCCTTGCCTTCCCGATATTCAAGCAGCGGACTGTATTGAAGGCTGAACCCGCCATCGAGCACGGGCAAGAAGTCGCCCACGGTCGGCTTTTCGATGAGCACCGAGGCGACGTTCCCGCGATTACCGCACCGCCATAGCCTCGGAACTTCGAGTCCACACCACCGCACCGTGGGTACCCCCGCATATCGGTCGCTGGGCTGATAGTCGAGCCGAGGCGGCAAAAGCGTCGCTTCACCCCGCCAATCTCTCAGGTGTTCCTCCGCCAATGCGTCCAAATAGGGGTGATTCGGAATCCGGGGAAACACCTTTCGTAACCCGTATTCAATCACTCGGAATCCTAAGCGTTTTTCGAGTGCCTCGGCGGTTTGCTCGAAGACAATCACCTTTAGGCCGTCTCGCACAAGGCGCAAATTTGGGAGTTCCCCGCCGCAGGTGATCGCCTTCTTGCCGAGGATAAGCACTTGGTAGGACGTCAAATCCGCCTTCGCATCGATTGCTTGAAACCGCACTCCTAAAGATCGCAGCAATTCCGTGGTTTCGCCGACAGGGTCGAAGACAGCAATCCGAACGCCTTGCGGGATCGATCTTTCCAACGGTTGCCCGTCCGCCAGTGGTAGAACGTGTATGGACAACCTATCCTGCTGAGTTTGACCATTGCTAAACCGGATGGTTTCTTCGAGCCGGTATTCCCCCGGATTGAGCGACTTATCGAGCTGGATTCGCACGGGGATTCGCACTTGGTTGCCAGTTTCCAAGTTCCCCCGAACGGAGTCTGAGAAATAGATCCGGCCGTTCGCAGGTCGCCTTTGCATAGCCGAATCAGCTTCCGCCGGCAGGCTTCGCGCCTCTCCCGCTCCGCTTGAGAACACCACCGTTCCTTCAAACGATACCGGCATTCGCGAATTGTTGATGACGATGATCTGCTTTTCCACCACCTCCCCGGGGAGAAAAATGTGGTCCTTACTCGTGAAAGCGCTGGGCTTGCCACCGATATAAGCCAAAAGCGGGGCATTATTGCGGTACATCGCCTGTGCGGCCAAAGTCGGCACCCAATCGCTCATTTCGTAAGCCATATCCATTCGCTCGAATCGTTGCTCCAGATAATCGGGGCTGAAACCCGGCCGCTGGAGTCCGTGCCAATCCGTGGGCAATTCCGTAAGTCGGTTCCGATTCAGCCCCGGCCGCATTTTCCAGTAGACGTGATACTCCCAAGGGGAGATGGCCGAGACCTCCCACGTACGAAAAGCACGCCAATTGTCCGTCAAATACTCCGCCAAAATGGGGTAGCGTTCGTCGAAATCGCTAGATCCCAACTGATGCGGATAGTCCCATCGGTGCCACAATCGACCGGCACGAAATTGCTCGGCCTCCCACCGCAAATTCCGCTTTTCCTGCTCACTGATTTTGTACGCTCGATCGCCGAGGAATTGCGCATTCCATTCAGCCAGACAAAAATCCCAAGGCACAACCGCGCTACCGAACTCCCGGGCACCCTTATACCACCCGCGATAAAGCGCCCAATCCCAGGTAAAGGGGGCCCCGTATTCGCATGTGAAAAATGGCTTCACGCCGACAGTCGACCAATGCTCGAACCAGTCGGACATCTCCTGAATCGGCACCCAATTCGGATAGAAGTTGCTCGTGTGCATTGAGCTGAGGTTACCCGAGGAATGATGATAGACGATTCGCGTCGGATCGAGTCGTCGCACGATCGCCTCTGCCCGGAGCGCGGAACGAGTATTTCGCAGGGACCACGGATCCCGCACCTCGTGAATGCCATCGATCAAATCAGGGTTCATATCCTCGCTGTAACCGGTAGCATTGTGACTCATAGAGTACATCACTACCGAGGGGTGATTTGCAGCGATACGGACGTAGAACGCGGCGTGTTCCGCGTAGCCGTTCGTGGCTTCGGCCTTTTCAGCGGACCAATCGTAATCCGAAAAATGCGGTTGGGAAAACGCCACAAGCATCCCTACGTCATCGGCCGCGCGGAGGATTTCGTTGAAGCTCAGATGAGAACCCGGGCGGCAATCATAGTTGTGGGTATACACGAAGTTGATGCCGAAACTCTGAAGTCGGCGCAAACTTTCCTTGGCCGCATCATAGCTCGCCCAAGCGGCTCCCACCTGGGCATTATCCAGTGGCACGGCACACAGAAAGATCCGCGATCCATTCAAATAAAAGTCTCGCCCCTCGATCCAAAACTCCCGGAATCCGAAGCGGATGGGCCATGCCGTATCCAAAACCCGGCCTTCTGCATCGGTAAGCGAAACGGTAGCTTCATACTGATTGCTCGGTGTGTGGAGATCCCAAAGCTTCTCCGGTTGCCAGGGAATATCCCATGCTAACACGCCGTCTTGCAAACCGGCGGCATCGAAGGGTTCACCGATCGCCTGCTGCACGAGCTTACCATCGTCTCGAATTTCCACCCGAAGACGGTATTCTTGGCCCGGTGCAAGACCCTCGATTTTCGCTTGGATCGTTAGCAGCCACTGTCGCACGGAAGTCTCGACCCGAACATCCGCCAATCGCACTCCTTGGGGAAGGGCCATTAAGTAAAGGTCGCCACACAACCCCCGGCGAGCGACCCGTCCCCGCACCTGCCGGGCAGCATTGGAATCGGTGAACGCGAGGATTACCCCCCGCAGTGGCATGGCCACAACCAAGAGGCTGAGCACGTGGGTTTCCCCAGGCCGGCAGTGGCGGGTAAGGTCGAGTTCTCCTGCCGGAAATTGCATGGAGCCGACAAGCTCCCCATCGAGGTAAACATCCGCGTATGAGTTTAAATACTCGGCGTAGAGGATGAGCTTGCGCCCCGTCCAGCTTGAAGGTATGGTGATTTCTCGCTGATACCAGGCCGCCGTTATTTCACTGAGCCGCAACGCTCGCCATTTCGGATGAGCATAAACCCGTTGGCAATCCTTCTGCATATAGTCGGTGATGCCGGGCCAACACCCCGGGACTTTGAAGTAACCCCAACCATCCGTCGGAACACTTTGGCTATTTGGCTCGGCCGGCTGCCACCGCCACAATCCGTTGATGCAAATTCTTTCCCGACTTGTCGTCGTTTCCCGATACGCTTTTCCCACCTCCCAAACCACTTCGACCCCCGGCGGTACAACCTCTTGGGCCGAGCCAAGACTCAACTGAAGGGCAAACCGGAGGAATAGCCCGATCATCAATCCCGTGTACACGCCGAAAAATCGTTTCATCGTCTGATCCTCCCCGTCACCGTCCTCCGGCAAAAAACGCGAAACGCAGGGATGCACCAAAGAAGGCAAAACGCCGCGACGCCGGCCGATCCTTACAGCAATCTATCACCAGGGCCGGGCGCATCCTGCTAGTTCGTCGGGTTATGCGGATTCTATTGCCGGTATGAGCGGAATTGAAGTTGCTAGTTGTAGTCGGACGATGGGAAGTGTCGGATACAGCTCTCTCGTGCCGGCATTTCCCGCGGCTTAACCGCCGGGGATGTCCACGGGCGTCATGCCGGGAGTAACCGCGCGTGTACCGCCAAGGAGAGGGAAAGAGGCGAAAAAGAGCAAGGCAGGAAAGAATTCAAAATACTCAACAAATGAACATTCAGAATATTCGAGAAACGAATAACAAAAAGTTCACAAGGTAAGAAGAAGGCAAGAAGCGGATAAGAATAAGAAACAGTCAAAAGGCGGATAAGACGACTGGACGAAGCGAACTTCCCACCAGAGTAAAAAGAGTAAAAAGAATTTGCCATCGGGAAGAAAGCCATCAGGAAGAAAAATAGTCACCAGCGAAAACAATAGATTTGAAGCCTGGTTAAAGCCTGTGAAAAGCAACGAAGAATCCAATAAACGAAGATTTGCCGCGGGGCACTCGCGGTGCCAATCGGTGGCCCACGGACATCGTTGGCCGATGGAGAATTTTCCTCTCTGGCTAAATCGTTCTGCCAAAAAAATCCTCAATCCTTCTGTCAAAAATATCCTCAAAAATGTCTTCCCAGGTACCCGCAATCTCTCCTCGGCTAATGGAAGAAGTGCCTCCTCGGCTGACGGCATTTTCTGCGCGGCATATGAGAAAATTGATCCTCACGACTTTCTTCCTCAAATTCGATTTTTTCCCCCTCAAATTCCACTTGCTTACACCGCAGGAATCCCGATTCTTTTACGGCTATTTTCTCGGCAAATCGCTTTACAAATTTCTTGGCAAATCGCTTTACCAATCCGGTTGTGGTCACGGGGGGTTGGAACTTTAGTGCCCAGGAACTCCGGCGAATATTCCGCGGGCAGCTTCCCGCTGGTGCAAAGATTCCGCCGTGTCGGTCCACCGTGCAAATCCATCGCCCAGTCGCGGTCTTTAGGCGAAAAAACGCCGATGCAACCTGTTTTTCTCTTCTTGGTTTTCTTGCTGTTGAGCTGGATCGATCCGCCAGAGCTTTACGGAGGGAACGCTCCGCAAACACCCGTTGCTGCGAGCCCGGTTTCAACAAATACGAACAGTGAAGTTTTTCAGGCGGAGATTCTCCCCTCTTTGCCGGCCAGAGGGTACAACCGAACGGAAAACTTGCCGCCTCCCCCGACGAGTGGATACGATCACATCGGCAAAGTGAAAATTCTCCCACCACCCTATCGATTATCAGTATTATCTGGAATTGCCGATACAAACTCCTCAATCGGCAAGCTTCCTGATGATCCCTACACTCTGTCCCCCCAGGAGGGCGGCGATCCTCTGCGAAATTTTCCCGACTTCAACCCTTGGCGACCGGTGGAGCCGGGAAGTGTTCGCTCGCCCCAATTGGAGTTGGCAGCTCGGGAGGCCGATCTGCACTGCCGCCGCGGCTTCGAGCTAGCCGGTAAACGTGCATATTTTGCAGCCCGGGCCGAATTCTTTAAGGCCCTTCGTCTCCTAGCCCAGGCATTGGATCACGAGCGGCCTGAGGCGGCCGACCTCTCCCACAGCCGGGCGTTAACCCGGGCCCTAGAGGCACTTTATGAAGTGGAGGACTTCGCCCAGCATAATTTCGACGGCGAAGATTCTTCCAATCTGATAACAATTGCCCGTGGACATCGAACGCCCATTCTCCGGCAGGTTCTCCTCCATGGGAGCGATGCTCATGGTAGCTCTCTCACGCCGTTGGGTGCGCAGCAAATCTATCTTCAGTTTGCGCAGGAACAATTGGCCAAAGCGTCCGGGGGCGAATTAGCTGCCTCCATGGCACTATACGGCTTGGGCAAATTGTACCGGACACTCGCCGAACAGGGGGCTCACCAGGTGCGCCTGCCCGGGGCAAAAGCCGTGGCGTTCTATCAGGCGGCGATCTTAGCGGTTCCTACACACTATTTGGCATGGCACGAACTTGGGGTTTTGCTCGCACGCGGAGGCAGGCCCCAGGAGGCAGCGTGCTGTCTGGAGCGATGTGTCGCGATCTTTCCGAATCCTGTTGCCTGGCGAAATTTGGCCCGGCTTTACCGCTGGACCGCGAAGCCGGATATGGCCGTTTATGCCGACATTCAAGCCCTGGCCGCCGACTCGGCAGACCGCCGTCCCGGCACAGGGCCGAAGTCGGGCGAGCTGCCTGATCTCCTTTGGGTCCCGGCAGCTTGGTTTGCCGGTAGCGGGGAAAGCTCTGATGGACTTTCGGAGCCTGTCGAGCCCGCCCTATTTTTCAAACGAGCCGAATCGTCTTTGGAATATCCCGACCGCGCATCATTTGTTACGCCTGCCGGTGTCAAATCTGCCGTTGCTGCGCCGACCGTTGCTACGCCTACCGGTGTTACGTCTGCCGCCGTTACATCTGCCGATGCTACACCTGGCTATGTTACACCTGGCTATGTTACGCCTGCCTATGTTGCACCTGCAGATCTTACACGTAGCGATCTTAAACCTAGCGAATCATCCATGGAACGTGGGGGATACTGGTCGCAGGTAGCCGCCACCTCCCGCGGGACTACGCCTTTGGTTCGAAACCTTTCTGCCCCGGAAAAGCAAACTTCGCCCTATAAGACCAGCTCCGCGGATTACTCGGGCGGCATCTTTCCTGGTTCATCAAGAGGTGCCGCCGGAAGTACACTGAGGGCCACATCGGCTAGCTTCCGAAATCCGTTGCCCGGGGGCAACACCGAAACCGCCTCAGGCCGCGTGAACGAGGCAGAAACTTCCCAGTTTGAAGCCGGGCAGAATTCTTCCCCCACTTTAGGGAGATCCATCGACTGGTCAGGACGCGGCGGTTGGGAAGCACTTCGTGCGGCTTTCTGGGATGCCTATGCCCATGGCGTTTACGTCGCTCAGCCGCGTCTAGCACATGTTCCTGAATACCGCCTCCGCGTAGACGATCAACTGGAGATTATTTACCGGCTAACCCGGGACCAAACCAGCCGCCCTTACCGTCTGAATGTCGGGGATGAGGTCCGCATCGAATCGGTGGCCGATAAAGAGCTCAATCGCGATTTGCTCATTCAGCCGGACGGAACGATCACCTTGCGGCTGTTGGGCCAAGTCCGTGCTACCGGGCTGACGGTCTCGCAACTGGCGGAGCGACTGGAGGAGCTGTATCGAAAATACTATAAGCAGCCGGGTATTACGGTTACCCCCTTGAGGGTGAATGCCAAATTGGAGGATCTTCGGGCAGCCGTTGACAGTCGCTACGGGGCGGGCGGTCAGTCCAGACGTGCGGTCGTAACCCCGGAAGGCACCATCTCCTTGCCGGTCATTGGTACGGTGCCCGCTCAAGGACTCACCCTCCCCGAGCTTCAAGCGGAACTCAACGAGCGATATCGTGCGGAGATCGAGGGAATCGAAGCCATTCCCGTACTGGTCCAGCGGGCTCCCCGGTACATCTACGTTGTAGGTGAAGTGGCGCGCCCGGGTCGATTTGAACTCACCGGCCCCACCACGGTATTTCAAGCTCTTGCTATGGCAGGGAGCTTCAACGTCGGGGCCAATCTCCGACAAGTCATCATCTTCCGACGCACGGAGGATTGGAGGCTTGTTGCCACGGTGGTCGACATTCGCGATCCACTTTACGGGCACACTTGCACGACGGGAGGAGAGATTTGGCTTGCCGATAGCGACGTCGTAATCGTCCCCAAAGGTCGCCTCCTTGCGACTGACGATTTCATTCATCTAGTATTCACCCGGGGCATCTACGGCATCTTGCCCCTCCAGACCTCGGTGAACTTCTCAAAAATGAGCTCGCTATAGATTCGAAAACCAACTTCGGCAACTCGGCGGGAAATCGCTTTTCATATTTAATCCGCAAATCGAACCTTCCTCACCCTCCTGTAGAACGTCGGCCAAGCGGCCCAGTGGGGCTGCTAATCCAGCGGAGATCGCACTGAAGAGTTATTACGGCAGCAAACGCCCTGTCACAGCAAGCCGAAAGAGAACCGCGAAAGCTTTCCTGAGAGGTGCTACTACTTTCCTGGGAGGTGCTACTACAGAGCGTGTGGGTGCTATTACAAACTACAGAATATTGTGGCATCCACCGCGGTAGGAGCTACCGGCTGTCCATCTCAGGTGGGAACGGCAAGCGCTGGAAAAACTCGCATGGCGATCCCGGGATCAACATGCGTCAATCGAACGATCGCCGATAATACAAGGGAGGGGGTTATTCCGACCGGAAAGAATGCTGATCATTCTTCCACGCGGCGGTACCCCAGCGACTTAATCACGTGGAGAAGTTCCTCATAGGAGAGGAATCGCCGCCGGTGGAACAACTTATATCGGTCAATGGCTAAAGCAAGCTCTTTAGCCTCGGGCGAGAGGCCCTCGTGGCTATTGGCAAATTGGCGGCGTTCCACCAGCGGAGGCGCCGAGGGATGATCGTAGTTACGCCGATCTACAAAGACGCTCGGAGTTTCTGTCGCCTGACTCATACGTGTTTCGCTCCCGCAGCCAAATAACCCTGAACTCCTCTCACCTGCACCCACCTGGGTGTTTTACCCCAAACCGGTGGTTAGGTCTCCTGCATGGCCGGTACCTACCAGCTTCTCGGTTTCCCGCACGTCATACGCGAAATTTACTCGGTTCTTGTCCTACCGATTCCCTCGAAGCCGGATCCGCCGGTGCCCTCCGGTTATAAATCGCCCCGGCACCGGTGGGATCTTGAACCCAAGCAGCGCATCCGCGTTTGACCCCGCAGAAACGATCTCAAACGGTCGGCCGTGCCAAGACCGGGACCTTGAAAACAAAGCTGAGCTCCCTCCCGGAAGCCTCACGTCTTAAGGAAGTATAACCCGGAATTTAAGAATCGGTCGGCGGTCATGTTCCGCAAAACAAGTCTTGCAAAAGCGCTCTTCCGCAGAATACCGTATTTGCCGATCGTAATGGCCGGCGGCCTGTCGGCCGAAGGGTTCCCACGATTGAGCAAAAAACCCTAACGCAAACCGGGTTGGCACGAAAATTGCCCCCAGCGTTTTACGACAAAATGTGAAATATGCCGAAGGACACTCGCTTTGGCCCGGGTGGGATCCTACCCCCCTCAATTCGAGTTGACTTTTTGCCTCTCCGCAGGAAATTGTCCCTCTTGCACATCTTGCGCAAATCCGTGCTAGCCCGGTGGCAAATCCCCGTGAGGTTCCCCCAAAATTGATCCCCCGCAAACCTCCGGTAATCCGGTAGGCAACTTCTGACGAAAGCCGAAACTCCCAAACATGTAATTCGCTTGAGATGAAGGTGCCAAAAACTTGAGTTGGACCGTCGAAGAAAGCGGAAAGGGCAAAACGGATACTACGAACTTGGCAACCCGAGAAAAGATCGGAAACCCGGAAAGAGAGGAACCGGCCGACGTAAAAAGCATAAGCGTGGAAAGTTAGGCGAACTGGGCATCACGCCGCTTGGTGGTAGGTTGATCTTGACTACCCCAGCCGGGATTGGCACACTTTGGCCCTGCAAAATCACCACTCAAAGACCTCGGAATTAAGTTGGGATAACCTCGCAGATACTCACGTTTTGGCCAGAGATCGCGATTTAAAAACTCGGAGAGTAGCCCCATGGCATGGAAGCCTTTTCGCTTCGGCTTTCGCGGCGTAGTAATCTGCTTTAGCGTTTTGCTTTACAGTTTGGGAGGTTGCGGCACTAACCCCAATGACTCGGGGCCGACTGCCGGTGCTCCTTCCTCTACCAGTACCCCCAACAATTCCAGTGCCGCGGCTAAACGAGCCGAAAGTGCCGCAACCGGTTCGGCCAGCCTCAACATGCAGGATCCCCAGAGTTGCGTGGCGGAATTCCTTGAAGCCATCCGCCAGGGGGATGACGAAAAGATCTTACGACTATACACGCAAAAGGCCCGGGCTCAGGCAGCAACACTCGGCGAGCACTTTGCCCCGAAAGGAAGTGACACCGCCAAGTTTTCGGTGGGGCAGGTGGAATACTTAGATGACAACAGTGCCAGGGTTGCCGCAACGTGGAGCGATTTGGATGCTGCCGGTCAGCCCCATTCGGACGAGGCCCTCTGGATGGTTCGCCGCGAGCCGGAAGGCTGGCGGGTGGCCGCAATGGCTGTGAAAGTTTTCGACGGAGAGGATTATCTCTTCTTGGATTTTGAAGACCTCCAGAAAACCAAGCGGATGCTCGAAGAATATCACCGCGAACATCTACGCCGGTTGCAGAGTGCCCAGGCTGAGACCCCAGATTCACCCACGGTTCGATGAATTTTATAATCCCCAGTTTGCCCATAACCAAACGTGGGACAATGCAGATTCGCAGGAAACTCAAATTCGCAGGAATTTCAAACGGGAATCGTGGTTGTCCAAGCTCGCGGGGCCCAGGTCCAATGCGACGAGAAGGTCTCGCCAACCGTGTAGTGCCAAACGGGGATTGAAAAGTCTAAATGGGGCTCGGAAAGGGCTCAAAGGGACTGGAAGGGGCTAAAGGGGACTGGAAACGGTTAAAGGGGGCTGGAAATAGCTAAAGCGGCAAGAAGCAGTTAGAGGAGGCTAAAAGCGTCGGAAATCGGGGTTTGTTCGAAGGCTCGATGCCGGAGAGGAAAAAGCTCCCGCGCAAGCTCGCGGAACGGCATCCCTCAAGGAAGTTTGACCGCACCGGAAGGTGGTCAGACCGAACTCATGCTCGATTCATCGACCGACTGCCATCTCATTTCACAATCTCATTCCACGATTCTTATCGCGAATCTTAATGCGACTATTCGCTGCACTTTGGTCACTCCGAGAAAGGTTCAAGCATTAACGTTTTGGGAACCATGAATCGGCAGGCAAACCATTCCGAAAGCCCGTGGAAACGGCGGTGCTTTATTCAGGCGGTAGCCTCGGCCGCGGTGTTGCTTTTGGCGGTGGGCTGTTCCACTATTCCAAGCTTCTCGAAGGGTCGCTCAGATCCACGCCGGGCGCTATCCGAGCCACTGACCAGCTCCCGAAGGGCCGAAGCCAAGAAATCGGTAAAAGAACCCTCGTGGTGGGAGAGATTACTGGCCCGAAAAGAACCCCCACGTCCGAAAACCGTGCAAGATTTTATGAGCCTTCCACGGGTAAACCCGTAGCCGTCAAAAAGTAGCTAAGATTCGACACATCCCGGGGCTTTCAATCGCCCCGGAATCAACAGCAATCGCAGGGGGGTGAGCACTCCGTCGAAACGTCACCCTGCGGAGCTGATCGTATCGTCGGTTCGACGACTTTTTGGTTGCAAGGCTGTAGTTTTCGGTTTGCAAGCCGGTGTTTGCGCCTCATGTACCTGCATGAGATCAAGGCGCAATCGCTGCGCAAGAAAGCAAACAGCAGGCCGCAAAAGAACAAAGAACATCGAACGGACCGGGGAAGAGCTCTCGTCAGTTTTTGAATTCGCTAAAAATCGCGTATCGTTCCTCGGCAAAAACGATCGCTTGAGTTCATGCATTACGTTGCCGAAGGCCCTACAAATCGGACGGGTTCAGCTTTCCATCGAGCTCTTATCGAATCAAGGGATCATGAATCGATTGAAACACGTAGGGATTTTGACCCGGAGGGGCAAACCGCTGCGACCGGTCATCCCAATTCGACCTTCGTTCCGGCGGATTTGGCCGCTGTGCTTCTTTCTCTTAATTCTGCCCATCGAGCTGGGCTGCGGCCAAATCCCACTCTCCGAGTCTGGGGGGATGCAAAATAGCATACTGGCCCACACATTTCGGCCCTTCCACAGACTTCGACAAGACGAAGCCTTTCGGCGCGAGGTGGCGGCCGATCCTTTCCCCAGTGCTCACCAGCCGATCCAGCCACCCATGCCGCGGTAGTTTCCATCCCCGTTGAGGGCTACCCTGAGAACGATCGACTCGACTGCGGTGAAGTTCCTCTCCTAGACCAAAAGGGATCGCCGAAAGGAGTCGGAGGGAACAGGCAGGGAACTTCTTTTTGCGATATGCCACACAGCACAACAACACACAGGTCGACGATCGCTCCGAACCCCATTAAACGCGAAAACAGCTCCACTTAATGCGAAACTTCGGATCGCAAACGTTCGCCTCCGCTCCAATCTCAGGGATAAAATTCACCTTTGGGGCCTGATCGAAATCACCCGCCTCCGTCTCCCTCCCTCTGATTTCAATGATCGACCAACGTCTCAGACTTCATTCGGGTCCGCTCTCCGGCTTGATCTGATTGGAAGATCTCGCTTCATTCCAGAATCCAGCGACGGAAGCGTAAATATAGCGGAAGCCTGAATATCGGCAGGTACCGGCCGTTTTCGCTCGGTCAAAGCGCTCCGTTTTGCCCGGTGAAAAATGCTCGTTAAGAAGTGTAGATAAGCGGTTTTCCACCGTACCAAAACGCTTAATGCACTAGAACGCTTTCAAATCGCCCGAGTCAAATAACGGTTACCCGCTTGAAAAATCGGCAGAATCCACCCAATGGCTCATCAGTCAAAGAAAAAATGGAATTTTGCCGACAATTTTAAGGCGGCCTCGACACGGTAAGACGGTCTCAATACGTATTGACTTCTTTTTATCGGGGGGCCACTCTGGATTTTGAGACGCAACTTCGTATAGTAGAAAAGTAAGGGGTGTGGACGGGGGACAATCGTTCTGAACAGGTGTCGCGGCAATTTGGATTTTCAATCCGGTGAAAGGCTGCCCGCGCCGCGATGAGATGAATAGTAACGTCCTAACCAATTGACCTCGGCTTCGCGAGGGGCTCGCCAGGCCTCGCTCTTAACTTTTCGGACGGATGCCCGCGGTGGGTGTCCGTTTTTGATGTTGCCATTTAATGTTCCTAATCCCGACTTAATGCCGAGTTAGGAGTCCCAGAAGCACAAGCTGACTCACATTCTCGCCAAAAAATTCACGCGTTGATTTTGCGAATAAACCGATGGGAGCTTGGTACGATTGTGAAGTTTGGCGTAAACCCGCGGAAGGCAAGGCTGTGGTTCCTAAAAAGTATCGCTTCGGGGCTTAAGCACCTCACTGAGGGACCAAAAGATCCTGAAAAAACAGCCTTTTACTTTAGGTTTTACAGCCTATCGATTCGCCGGTTTTTCGAGCGTTTTGAGTAGGCAGGGTCTTCGACTTACGGCGAATCGGCTTTTACTCCTGAAATCAAACCTACACCAAACACAAGAAGCGATAGCCAAGGAAACAAGAAGCGATAGCCAAGGAAAAGGAATACGATTAGCAGATCCTTGTTTATTTCGCATTTCAATTTGATCGTCGGAACGTGCATCCATTCGTTTACGCTAAATCTAAATTTTGACGATGGTTCAAGCCCTCGTTTCAAATGACCACATACGTCGCTCAGACAGATGGGCAGCCCGCCCGCGGAAGGGTTTTCCGCGGGGTTGCGCCCTCGTTCAGTATCTCAAACGGTATTCCAAAGCTTTCGCGTCCATTTCATTATTTTTCTGCTTAGTTAGCTGCGGGGTCTTCGCGGAGTCTACCGCCCAAACAAACGGGGTGAATTCCGCATCCACATCCGCTCCCCAAACGGTGAGCTTCCTGAAGCGGATCCATCACCCTTGGGGAAGATTTGACCCTGGGGCCTGGGCACTGGTCCGCGAAACGACCGAGACTTATCTTCCGGAAGGTTTGCTGACGATTCAGACAGAGGTCAAAACGACGCTCTTGGCACTTGATATTGAAGGAGTCACTTTGCAAATCGAGTCGAAAATGTTTGCGGGCGAACGGGAAATCTCTTCCACGATGCGGAAACTCAAGCAGGGCTTTCACGGCGAATCGCTCGAGCGGCCGGTCCGCGTGGTGGAAGATATCGATACCGTTCTTCCTTTCCTTGGCCACAATGTGCAGTGCCGCAAACAGACGATGGAAATTTCAGACTCCAACACCGTAACGCGGATAACGCTGTATTATGCAGATCGGGAACCCTATCTGTTGCGCCGAGAGAGTAAGACCGTATCAACCCGCGATGCAAGCGAGGAGCTTTCCACCTCGGTGCTCGAGGTAGTTGGAAGTTCATGTCGGCTCTTGAGCCTAATCCGAACGACTTACCAGGTTAAGCTCACACAAAAAACGGCAAAAGGTTGGCGCTTAACCTTGGCGACGATTAGTCCCGAGGTGCCCGGAGGGATCGTTTCCCAAACCACCATGGAATTCGACGACAAAGGCGAAATCCGGCAAAAAAGCAGTGTCGAACTGCTCGAATACGGCTTCGAACGCTTACCCCCTCGAGGGATCCTGCGCTTGTGGCGTCCAAGACCTTTCCGCTAAGGGGCACGGTGGCTTTTCCTTTTAACGACATGGGAAGGGCTTCTTGATTAGCGAGAGTATCCGTCGCGCCCCGAGGGCCGGTTCGATAAGCTTCCTTGAGGCACCATTCCCGTTTTCGACCTATCCCGACTCAATCGGAGAGTATCTCAAGAATCAACCGAGGAGGATACTCCGACTCGCGAGAAAAGTAATTCACCCCGTCACAGCTTGTCGGATCAATGGCAAGATCCAGTTGCCCCTGCTGCGGTAGTTCCAGCGATAGAGGGCAGGAAACCATCTGCTGCTCCGCGACCGCCCCAATCCGTCCCACTACCTCCCCAAGTGGCGGCCGCGTCTGGTACGTAACCGTAGTTTCCTCCCATGGGCCATCCACCAGGCGAACTAACCCCGAGTTGCCCGTGGGATTACCCGCATTATGCAATTCGAGTTTTGCGGAGATAATTTTCCCTTCCTGCTTCCAGCGGAATCGCAAATACGCCACCTGGTGATGATGATCCCCTAGAGTCAAGTCGCCTCCATCGACCAGAAAAATACGCTCCTTGGCATTATTCTGGGTGAATGCGGACTGGGAGACGCTGGCATCCGCCTCGGCATCCAGCACAACCCGTCGGCGATTCCCCAGATATTCAATCGTCGCTTCCCGCTCCGCCTCCTGCCGGCCGCTGTCGGCCACAATCCGTGCTCGCAGCGGGTATTGACCGGCCGGCAAGGTGCCGCGAACTTCCACCGCAAATGGAATCGACTTGGTTTCCCCGCTTGCCAGGGCGATTCGGCTTTCGGTCGGTTCAGCTTCGATTCCCGGCGGAGCCGATAGAACCACGCGTCCTTTGAATTCTTCCTCTCGCAGATTACCGAGCCGCATCTGGGCTTCCGTGCGCGGCTGCACGGCACTCAAAGTCAGATTGGGAACCGAACAACCAAGACTCAAAACCTCTTGGCGGATCAATTCGATTGCGGCTAATCGGGGTAGTCTTTCGGGCGTTGCATCAGCAATTACGGGACGCAGCTCAATCGTCAGGACCTCATCGACCGCGATACCCTCGAAATTTAACCACACAAGGTCTGCCGACGAAGGCGCGGCCGCTGCGGGATCGAACTTCTCGCGGACCCCTTTCCCCTGTAGCAAGATGTCGCAGACCCGGTGCCCAGGCAATTCCCCGGGTGGACAAAGGAATCCCAATCGCACGGCGTAGCTTGCACGGCCATGATCCGGATCAAGTAGCGGAATCTGCAACCGGCGGAGCCCCTCCGCCCAGGAGGCGAAAAGCCAAGGATTCGGCGTTCCGCGAATCGGGGTATAGCTCGAGTTGCGTTGCCGGAAGCCCCCGCCTGACAGAAAATCCGCCCTGCATTCAAGCGAAGCTATCAGCGGTCCGCCCGGACGCGGAATGCCCAGCCACAAGTTGCCTTCTGCATCCAATCGATCCCCCGGTGCTCCCAAATTCAGCCCGAGCCGGCGCACGGGCTTCAAAGGACCCGAACAACTGAAGTAGCTGAAGCCATGCGGCTCGTTTACAGGCTGCAAAACCACGGTACACATATTGGGAAAAGGACACATGCACCCGGCGCTTGCCTCGGGCATCAGCAGCAGCCCCGCTGCCGGCAGGAAATTAATCCAACAACCGGGCCGCTGCCCGCCGAAGTGCATCGTTCCCTCGTCCCGATGAAGATCGTAAAAACCGAGGCAATAAGATCGGAAAAAGAGGGCTTGGCTCGAAGCGGCCGGGCATCCACAGTGATGGCCCGGTCTGGCAAATTGCCAAATCTCCGATCTGCCGGTGGTAGGATTGATCCGCGTCCGCGGTTGCCCGGTTCGAAGATCAAAAGCCCACGGTTCCGCATGCAGGGTATCACCCACCACCAACGGCCGAACACGGTACCCGATCGCGCGTCCCCACAAATAACTTCCGTCAACGGCATTCAAAGCCAGCACGTGCCGCTGAGCAAATTGCCCGGCAAAAAACTCCTGCCAATAGTGTCCATCCAAAAACACCCCGAAAATCAGCAGTACCCCATCCCGATAAAGGGTGCAGACCGAGTTGTTGTAGGCTGAACGTCCGCCCCCGCAAAGCGTAACATCAACCGGTTGCCGCCAGAGGGGCTTTCCGCTGGCAAGATCCAGACAGACTGCGGCCCGAATATCGGCACTCGTTTGCTGCCGTGCCAAAGCCTGAAGCTGGGTTTCTTCGGTGAGGCTGGCCTGAGATCGACCTTCGGGATCGATGGCCGCAAGCCTCTCGGAATCGTTAATCTTGCCGCAAACAAGGTAGAGACGACCGTCGCCAATGGAGATCGAGCTCTGCGCGGCCAAAATATCCTCATAAACCCAGCGAAGTTTACCCGTGGAGACCTCGTAAGCGAAAATCGCTCCAGCCCGCAAGCTATCCGTCGTTCGAGTACCGACCAAAAGGTCGTCCACATAAGCAAGATAGCCCCAACGACCGGTGGTCCCGTCCGGTGCCAGCGGCACACTGAAGCGCGACACCAGCTCGCCGGTAGCTCGATCGAATCGGAGACATTCGTTGCCCACTGCGACAAATAGCCCGGCTTCTCCCACGGCAAGATTGCTGGTTTGACGCGAGACATCGACCCGCATCGCCCCCGGCAAAGTTTTCTCCCAAAGCTTCACGCCATTGTAAGCGTCGTAAGCCATCAGCACATTCTCGCCTTGAACGAACAGCTGCCCCCGATAACACAGGGGCGATGCGGCCCGTGCGTGGCGATTGACCATTTGCCCTGGCCCGGGCAAGCCGAACCACAAAACCCGCAGCGTGCCGCCGACAAGCTGATCGCCGCTGCAAGCCGTGTTGCCGGACTCTGCGTATTGATGCGTCCAGTTGCCCGCCCCGGCTAGCTCGCCTCGGCGTTCCAAGATCCATCCGGTGGCGGATGAAGAACCCCCGGCGTGTACATCGCGACCCAAGACCAATACCCCGCCACAGGGCTTAAGCATTCGATTTAGGCTCGCAGGTTCCACAGGCCACCGACCGATAAGCAACGACTGTTCCGAAACAATGAGATTGGCGAAATAATCGGCATACGGCAGTTTGTCGAGCGGCCAGCTTTGTACCCAAATGCGCCTTGTAAGTCCCTCGGCATCTACCTGCCGGCGAATCCGTTCTACCTTCTCGTGGTCGCTATCCACAGCGTAGATGGTCATCCGAGACTGCCGGGCTAACTCGCGCGCTAGCTCGCCGGAGACCAACCCCGCCACCAGAGCATATCCGCGATCGGTACCCGTTTCTTTCAGCAATTGGGCGGCGATTTGCGCTGCGCTTCTGGGCACCGAGCTTCCGGCGGAAGGCTCTGAATTTTCCTTCCCTGCTGCCAGCGGGTGCGATACAAGATCGGCCTGCCGGACGATTCTGGGCTGTTGCACCCTTTCGAGGCCGAAACAGTAAATCGCGCCGGTGGTCGTACTGACCAACAGTCGCCGATCGGCTACCGCAAGGCCCTTGGCAATCCCTTCGACTTTGGCTTGCCACAATACCTGCCCATCCTCGGCACGAACGGCCTGCACTTGGCCGGTGCCGCCGAGCACCAGGGCACCGCCCGCAAGGATCATGGCCTCGGCCGTTGAGCAGGGAATTTTCCAAAAAACCGTGGCTTCAAATTCACGCTCGGCCTGAAGCAGTTGTTCGTTGACCCCGCGCAGCTGATCCTCTTTTTCGGCAGTGCGTTGGCGGCGAAGCTGCGCCTGCAAATCGGCCTTTCGAGCTCGCAAACTGGCTACTTTTGTGCTGACAGGGGGGAATCTCTCGCGGTCCAGGGCTGCGAGGTTGGTGCCATCGGCCACGTAGGCTACCTTCGGCGTGACGACAAGTTGGCGACCGTTGAAAATAGCAAAGCGATCTCGTGTCTGGCCATGGTAGGCCACCATGGTCTCTGTACCGGTGTAGACCTCGTCGCCCACCAATAGGGCGTAGGTGCCGCCGACTTCCTTGCCAAAATAGGTGATCGACTTTAGTCGCCCGGTCACGCGGTCGAAAGCCGCCGGCGAAACCCGCCCAATGGGGGCATACAATGTGCTGGGCGAAGCCAGCAAATAGCCTTGGAAAGAGATGCGACTTTGCGGTTCCTCACCGCAGGAATCGTTTTGCCAGCGAACTTCGCCCGTCTTGGCGTCCGCCGCAAAAAGAAACACCCCTTCCGACGGGAAAACGCCGGCACCGAAGTAAGCAAGATCACCATCGACCAACACGCCCGTGCGCACCGGCCATACACTGATGAGCTTCCCACTGCCGAGTACCCGTCGATCCTCCGGAGCCGCGCGAAAACTCCAGATCTTCTCCCCGGTTTTGGCTGCAAAACAGTAGACCCAACCGTCATCCGATCCGACGTACACTCGCCCTGCCGCCACCGTCGGCGCAAGCCGGATAGGCCCTTGGGTAAAAGCGGTCCAGCGGAGTTCGCCGCTTTCTACGTCCAGTGCATAAAGCTTTCCATCGGCTGAGGAGCCAAAGTACGCTAGTCCCCCGTCCGCCACCACATGGAAAACATCGTCAAAATGCATCCGTCGCAGCTCCAAGTATCCTTCGACCGGTTCCGGCTTCGGATCACCCCAGGCCGGCTCGGGCGGCGACAACGGCTGGAATACCCAGTGACAATCAAGCGGAAAGCTTAAGCTTTCTGCCGTGATGCCACTGCGGGCATTATCGTGGCGATAGGTGGGCCAACTTCCACCCCAAACCGCATTCCCCCAAAACAAAAAAGCCACTATGCCGGCGATCATTTTCACCGGGGTCGACCATCGGTGCGGCTTTACTGCTATCGTTTGCTCACGACGCTCACGGCAAAGAGCCGAATCCTGAGCCGATAGCCGAAACGATAGCTGAACTAAGACTTTATGCCGGCGCATTATCAAAAGTTGCATGATCAGCACTCCCAGCGAATCAACGCAAAGCATTGACTGCATGCAAAATCCAGTAAGATGGCTTGAGGCTGGCGGTACCCAACATTGTACCAGATCATCACCGCAAGAGATTTTTCATTCCAGCCTTCTTCAGACTAATTTCAGGCCTCTTCAGACTAAAATAGCCCTGGGCCCAGTGCGCGTCCTATCCGCACAATGTCGCGAAGCAAAGTCATGTAATGTCGGGAACCAAGGTCATACTTGGATTGAGCCCGACTTTACCAGCATCCGGTCGAATTCGGCCAAGTGCTTTTTCACAAGCGGTGCCGCGGATTTTGGGTCACGCGAATCAAAGGCGGGAAATAACCACGCGGGCACAGTTTCGATTGCCACGGGTGCGACGGGAATGGGATTGCCCATTTCGGCAGAATCGGTAAAAGCGAGCACTTGCGCCGTGCATTTTCCCTCGGCATCAAACGGATTGCGATGATGTTGCAAGCACTCCGGTTTGTTCTGCTCTGAATGTACAGGTCCGAATGTACAGAAGAAATCTTTGGAGAACAATCGGAGCCGTAATGTTTGTTTCCTTCGATTTTACCGGAACGAAGCCCCGTGCCTGGGCTGCCGAATCTGCCGGAATTGCCGTTTGCCGGGCCCGGCAAGCGAGTCTCCGGCAAAAACACAAGTCCTCTAAGAGGGTTTGCGGAAAAGGTACGAATCTTTAGCGGCAGGGAGTTGCCGATGTCGGCCTCGGCGTAAGGTACTATTCTTGTGAAAAAGTACAGGGGGCTCGCGCTGGGTGATTCCCCGCGGTTGAAATTCCTTGCTTTGTTCCCCGTTGTCAAAACCCTTGCCGGTTTTTCCGGCTTAGGCCACCATACGGGAAATACACCATTCGAGAAATAGAGGGGGAGATCGCCTTTTCCGATCCGAGCGGCGGAAGCCAAAAACGCAGCTCGAGCCATCGCGGCGTACCTCAAATCCAGGGATCAGTTTAGCCAGCACGGAGTACTTTGCCGATGGACAAAGCCGTCGTCTTAGCTCGAGGTTTAGGGACACGGATGCGGCGTGAGGATCAAGCCACAGTTCTTGACGAGCGGCAAGCAGAACTGGCCGCGTTGGGGCTGAAGGCGATGATTCCGATCGGAAGACCGTTTCTGGATTATTTGCTTTCGGCACTGGCAGATGCCGGCTACCGAAAGGTCTGCTTAGTAGTAGCCCCGGACCATGAACTCATTCGCCGCTATTATTGGGAGGATGTACGCCCGCAACGGTTCCAAATATCGTTTGCCATTCAAGCGGAACCTCGGGGAACGGCCGATGCCGTTGCTGCGGCCGAGGGGTTCGCCGGGAGGGATTACTTCCTGGTCGTCAATTCCGATAATTATTACCCGATTGAGGCGCTCAAGGCCCTGCGGGAAACCCAAGGGTTCGCTACGGCGCTTTTCGAGCAGGAGGCTATGCTTGCCGAAAGCAATATTGCCCCGGAGCGAATCCGGCAATTTGCCGTCGGCATCTTTAACCACGATGGCTGCCTCAAACGCATTTTAGAGAAACCGTCGCCTGAGGTCTTGGCCGAGCTGCCACGGCCCCTTTGGTTAAGCATGAACTGCTGGCGGTTTGGCCCTGCAATTTTTGAGGCTTGTAGCAAGATCGGGCCTTCCCCGCGGGGCGAATACGAGATCACGGATGCCGTGCAGTACGCAATCGACTATCTTGGCGCACGGTTCGAGGTGGTGAAGGTCCGCGCCGGGGTGCTCGATTTGACACAGCGAACCGATATCCGGGCCGTGGCCCGAGCTTTAGAAGGAATTCCCGTTCGGCTGTAGGAGAACAATAAAAACGATGGTAGGACAGAAATAAAATTTGAGTAGGATCCGCTTCGTGCCCATGCAACAAACCCCGTAAGGCTGTGGTGGGAAGGACATTCAGAATAGATTCAGAATTATGGATGGAGACTCTTGAGGATGATGATTCGGCGGCTGGGGTTCGCAGGCAATCTGGAGGATCTGCCGCAATTAGCCGATGCTTTCCAAGCCGCAGGCCTTTGTCCCCGGGAAGCCCAAAGAAAAGCCGTTTTGGCGGTTGATTGCGTGGGAAGTTTACCGCGGAGGCCCATCCAACAACTTTTCTATGTCCCGGGGCGAATCGAGGTTTTAGGAAAACACACGGATTATGCCGGTGGCGATAGTCTCGTTTTCGCCGTCGAGCAAGGGTTCTGTATCGCGGTGGCTCCCCGGTCCGATCGGCACGTTCGATTATGTGCTGCCAGCACGGGGGAGACGATCGGATGCGACCTCGACGCCGATTTCGTGCCCACCCAAGGGCACTGGGCAAATTACCCCATGACGGTCGCCCGGCGAGTGGCCCGCAATTTCCCGGATGCTACCCGCGGGGCGGAAGTCGCCTTTGCAAGCGATCTTCCGCCGGCTGCGGGGATGAGCAGTTCCAGTGCCCTGGTTATTGGCGTCTTTCTGGCCATCGCTGAGGTGAATCGGCTCTGGGAGTCCTCTGCCTGGAAGGACAATCTCCAAAACGTGCTCGATTTGGCGAGCTATTTGGCCACGGTAGAAAATGGGCAAAGTTTCAGAGCTCTCAAGGGCGATCGAGGTGTCGGCACCTTTGGGGGCAGTGAAGATCACACAGCAATTCTCACCTCCCAACCGGGGCACATCCTTTGGTATGCGTATCAGCCGGTGCGGTTCCGGCGGGCGATCCCAATCCCCGACGGTCTAATCTTTTGTGTTGCCGCCAGCGGGGTGTCCGCAGAAAAGACCGGAAAAGCCTTGGAGAAATACAACGCAGCTTCTCGCCTGGCTTCACAGTTGACCCAGTTGTGGCAGCAAGCCATCGGAAAAGCTGAAGGGTCGCTTGCAGAGATCTTGGCTTCTGACCCTGACGCAAAAATTCGCCTTGCTCGAATCGTTGCCGAGTTGCACTTTAGCCCGCAAGAGCAGGAATCCTTACGGCGGCGACTTGAGCATTTTGCTAAGGAAAACTGCGAAATCCTGCCGCAGGCCGTCGATGCCCTGGAGAAAGGCGACTTGTCGGAATTTGGCCGTTGGGTGGACCTTTCGCAGCAAGCGGCGGAGGAGCTACTCGGAAACCAAATCCCTGAGACCTCTTTCTTGGCCAAATCGGCCCGCGAGTGCGGGGCAATTGCCGCGTCGGCCTTCGGGGCGGGTTTCGGCGGGGCGGTCTGGGCCTTGGTGCCCGGCGAACGTGCGGGAGAGTTTCTCGCCCGTTGGGCGGAGCGCTATCGTGCTGCATTTCCGCACAGCTCCGAAGCCGCGCGATTCTTCAGCACCCATGCTGGCCCGGCGACCTTTGGGCTCCTTTGAAACTCTGCGGATCGCTTTACTGCCAGAGACTCGTCGGCTGCCTGTTCCGCGTATAGGTTCGCTTTTGCAGGATGCGCAGTCGGGAACCATTCAGCCTCGTCGGCTGCTGGTTCCATGGCTAAATTGGCTGAGGAGGGGGGCCGAACCGAGTTCATTGACCCCTTCATGGGCTGCCCGCCGCATGTGCCGCCAGGTGGGCCGCTTCATTTCCAGCGCTGGGGAAAGAAAAGACAAAGAAAAGACAATCTACGTCTTTTTGAGCGGCCTTTTCAGCTATTTAAAGCCTCTAACAAAATGAGCTAGTGTAAAACGGGTATTTATGGTAAGGTCCTGGCGTGCAAGGAGGTACGACATGGCCAAGCCGATTTTGGATGATGCGTTATGGGCGTATTTGGCGCCGTTGTTTCCCCCGCCGAAGCCCCGGCGGTTTCGGT
>Ga0209721_1000378_pt1 | contig 41234 bp, 36 predicted proteins | sample TshhotsprinmetaG_FD_184139 | JGI IMG/M metagenome (GOLD analysis project Ga0209721, IMG submission 184139) | Hot spring microbial communities from South Africa to study Microbial Dark Matter (Phase II) - Tshipise hot spring metaG (SPAdes)... | ecosystem: Environmental > Aquatic > Thermal springs...
GCGAGGGTCAAATAGGGCAGCACCAGAGCCCATTCCTCATCACGGACGTCCGATGGGTAAGCACGGCGGTTCATGCTCTAAACATAACTGCAGTGCCTGATTTGGGTAAGGTGGTTTGTAGATTCTAGGAGCGGTCACGAGAAAATCCGGCCATGCTCAGCACAAGCCAGCACAAAGGCCCCCGCTTTGCGGGGGTTGCTGGTTATTTAGCAACACTCGCATGGCATTGTTTTGCTACAGCCGAGCTAGGCAACAACCGTTCATGGGGTGTTCAACCTGGCTCTTCTACACTTCGGGCAACTTCGGGAAGCCCGAAGCCCCCTGAGGAGGAAGACCATGAAACATCTTTGGAAGTTGGCTCTGGTAAGCGTGCTTGTGCTGATAGCAGCCTGCAACGGGCAAAGGCCAAACGGAACCGCTCAGATTGTCGTAGACAATACCCTTACACCTACCCAGGCTACGATACCCGGCCCGGACGGCCCACGCCCGGTGGCCCGCATGGTGGGTGAGAGTGGTATCGCAATGGATTTTGTTCTTGGAGAGCTGATAATCAGCACCGACGACCCTGCCAAGCTCAACGCCTTCCTTAGCCGCTGGGGTGGGCAGGTGCTGAGCGAGACCGAAAAGGTGGGTGACGCACCCAAAACATATCAAGTGCGCCTCAACCCTTCCGGTGCCCAGGTGGAGGCCATACTCCAGCGGCTCAACCAGTCGCTACCAGATTTGAAGGGAAGGTTTAGCACCTCGAGCCCAGAAGCAGCCCAGCTTTTGGCAGTAGCCCTGAGCGAAGCCAACCAGGAAAAGATGACCGTCACACCTAACTTTGTGGTGCTACCTGCTGCCATTGCAGACGGCAGCACCGCCGAGGCCCCCACCCGCTCGAGCCTTTCCCCCGCCGATATTCCCTACACCCCCAACGCCTTCAACTGGACTTACATGAACCGGGGCAGCGCCCAGGACATCGGGGTGGGCGAGGCCTGGCGGCTGTTAGAGCGGGCTGGACGCTTGAGCAACCGGGTTCGCATCATGATTTTGGATGGTGGCTTCGCACTCAACAACGACTTCCCCGCCACCCGTCAGGTGGTGGGGAGCTGGAACGAGTCCAGCCTACTCCAGTGCTCCGGGGGCAACTCCTGCCCTTGGCACGGTACGCACGTCACCACCGCAGCCATGGGTCGTCCAGACAATGGCTTCGGGGTTGCTGGCCCAGCAGGCCCGGTTGGAGAGCTTTTGGCAGTTCCTTTTCAAGGAGACTTTATTGGTATCATCTCCACCCTCGAGCGCATCATTACCGCTACCCTGTTCGGGAACCCCAAGATCATCAATATGAGCTTTGGTTTTGAGCTTGACCTGGGCTGGGACATCGCAGTTAAGGTGGCTTGCTTAGGGTTGTGCCCCTCTCCCAGCGAGGTGATGGATGGCTTTGCGGTAGCAGTTTCAGCAACCGGCAAACTCCTTTTTGCTGCTGCTGGCAACGAGGGTAAGGACGTAGACAACGGTGGTGGCATCGAGGGTTCAACCCATATCCCTTGTGAACTACGCTCGGTAATCTGCGTAGGCGGGATGGCCCACGACAGCACCGCCCGCGACCTTGGCTCCAACTTCGGAACCAAGCGAGATGACAACAGCGTAGACATCTATGGGCCTTTCTGGGTATGGGCCGGCCCGGATCCTGAGAGCCCTGCCAATGAGGCCCGGCTTCGAGCAGGTACCAGCTACTCCTCTCCCTTCGTGGCCGGCGTAGCCGCGCTGGTCTGGGCTGCCAACCCCTCTTTGAGCGCCAGCCAGGTCTGGGCTATTCTGCGCGACACCGCCCATGTGGGGGGGGTGGGGGTCGGAGGCTTTGAGCGCCGGGTAAACGCTTTTGCAGCGGTCTCCAGGGCGCTGGAAGTAGGCAGCAGCGGCCCTAGCGTGGCCCTGAGCGCTGCCAGCACTGCCGACCTCAACCGCGAGTGGAGCATCACCGCCAACGTTACCGACTTTGCCGGGAACAACTGCCTCCCTGTCTTCTGCCCGCTAACCTTTGACCCAGCCCCAACCCGAACCGTTGGCAACACCGCCTATTATCGCTTCAATACTGCCGCGAGCCGCACCATACGGGTGACCACCCGCGATCTGCTGGGCCGCGAGGGCAGCGCCACGCGCGAGGTCACCGTCATCAACACCGCGCCGGTGGTTCGCATTGACGCACCCTCCAATGGCGACTCGTTCTACCAGGGCCAGACCGTCAACCTGGTCGGCACTGCCACCGACCTCAACGAAGGCCCCGACCCCGGCCCTGGCCCCATTGCGTGCCGCTGGGAGGGCAGCGCCGCCGACGGTTTCCCCCGCACCGGCTGCAACCTCTCGGTTACCTTTAGCACGACCGGCTCGCGCACCCTTACGCTTCGGGCCACCGACCCGCAGGGCCTGAGCAGCACTGCCAGTGTAACCATCAACATCACGCTCCCGCCGGCCAACCTGCCCCCCAACATTAACACCTTCGGCCCGCTGTCCCCTTCAGAACCCAACTACTCTGGCGGATTCTCCTGGAACACCACCTTTACCGCCCCCGCCAGTGCCACCGACCCCGAAGGCAACAACCCCATCACCTACATCTGGCGGGCCACCTCCTACCGCCCCGATAACGATAGCGTGGTCTGGCGCAGCAACGTGGTGCTGAGCACCTCCACCACCAGCGGCAACCTGAGCTGGACGCCGAGCACCAACAACCCCAGCAATCTGCTAGGTGATGAATCCACCTTTGGTAACGCCTGCTATAACGGCCAACTGGTGCGCCTCGAGCTGGTCGCCCGCGATTCCCTGGGCCACGAGAGCACCCGGAGTTTCGCCGCCATTCGGATATACCGCTGCATCGTAATCTAGGAGTTCACGCATGTTTTGGAGGGCCTTTCGGGGCCCTCCAGACCCATACATCCCCCCCGGGCCTTACAACAATTTTCAACCCCGCAAGGAGGCAACATGAACAAACTACTGGTTGGCATGGGAATCTTCCTTTCGACCCTGGTGCTGGCCCAGGCCGCCCAGCGAACCTATCGGCTCGTCGTCAACGGGCAGGCCCAGGCCACCCCGGCCATTGTGGTGAACGGCAAAACCTACGTACCCCTCGAGGCCCTGCAAAAAGCCGGGGCCCAGGCCAGCCTGCAGGGAGACGAGCTGCGGGTGCAGTTTATCCCGGTGGGGGCAGCAGCAGGCCCTGCTGCTCGAGGGCAAAAAGGGCGAGTGGCTCTCCAACGGCACCTGGCGGCTGCGGGTGCTGGATGTAGCGCCCGGCACCAACCCCTTCTTCGGCTCGGGGCCGGGGTATGTGGTGCGGGTGGAGGTGCGCAACCTGACCAGCGGCAAAACCTCGCTGGCTTCGATAGCTTCCAGCTTCTGGACAGCCAGGACAACAAGCTGGTCGCGGCCAGCTTTGGCGAGCAGTACACCGACATCCCCCAGGCCGACGGGGTGGTTATAAACCTGCGCTTTGGGCCCAACCCCAAGCTCGAGGCCATCGGGGCCCCCGATAAGCTGCTGGTCAACTTCCGCCCCAGCGGCGGCAGGCCCGCCCTGAAGGGTTTCCGGGTATTCCTGGCAGAGTGATACCGTTTCCGCTTGAATCCTTCACCGTTGAACGAAGTCAGAGGTGAAGGATTCAAGCCGACCGAGGGGAGTAGAAAAGCATTTCGGTAGTATCGTTTAGGCTTGCCGAAGTGAACGATACTACCGAAATGCGTATGACCCGATAAACAGCCACAGCACAAACCGGGGAGGCCGCCCCTCCCCGGCTTTTGCGCATCCCGGCCGATTATTCCTTGTTTTCCTCAGCCGCAGCGGCTGCTTTGGCTTCCGCGGCCTCCCTGGCAGCCGCCGCCCGGGCCTCAACATCCTCGGTGAGGCGCTTGCGGTCGCCCTTAATGCGGGCAGCCTTGCCGCGCAGCTCGCGCAGGTAGTACAGCTTGGCCCGGCGCACCTTACCGCGGCTCACCACCTGCACGCTTTCGATTAGGGGCGAGTTGAAAGGGAAAATGCGTTCCACGCCCTCGTTAAAGGAGATTTTGCGCACCGTAAAAGCGCTGTTGAAGCCGTTGCGCTTAATCTTGATCACCACGCCTTCGTAGGCCTGCACACGGGTGCGGTTGCCTTCGACCACCTTGTAGTTAACCCGCACGGTGTCACCCGGCTTGAACTGGGGGATATCGGTACGGGTGTACTTCTTCTCGACTACTTTCAGCAATGCGCCACGGTTCATGGTCTGACTCCTTGCTCCAGCGGAACCTACTTGTGCGCCCTTTGCCATTGCGGCCAGACTGCGGGTTCATGGATGGTTGCCCTCAAACGTATCCGCCCAGCAGATACTCGGGACAGGTCAGCAAGTTGTGATTCTAGCAGCCAGGGTACTAGTTGTCAAAGTCGCTTTCCTCGAGCCAGACCAGATCCTTGGGGGTTAGCTCGGCCCGCTCGAGCAGGTCGGGGCGGCGGGCTTTGGTGCGTTTGAGGGCCTGTTTGCGCCGCCACTCGGCAATTTTGGCATGGTGCCCCGAGGTGAGGATTTCCGGCACCGCCAGGCCCCGGAACACCGGTGGGCGGGTGTAGTGGGGGTAGTCCAGCAAGCCCGTAGAGAAGGAGTCCTGCCGGTGGCTCTCGGCCTCTTTGATGACCCCCGGCAGCAGGCGGGCCGTGGCTTCCAGGATCACCAGCGCGCCCAGCTCACCCCCCATCAAAACGTAGTCGCCGATTGAGATCTCACGAGTCACAAAGTGCTCTACGCGCGCGTCAATGCCCTCGTAGCGGCCGCACACCAGCACCAGGTGCGACTTACCGGCCAGTTCTTCAACCAGCCGCTGGGTGAGGGGCTGGCCGGCGGGGGTGAGCAGTATGACCTCGTCGGCGGAGCCGGCAGCCTCGATGGCCCGCACCACCACATCCACCCGCATCACCATACCCGCACCGCCCCCGTAGGGGGTATCGTCCACGGTTTTGTGTTTGTCCTCGGTGTAGGCCCTAATATCGCGGATATCTACTTCAATCAGGCCCTTCTGGATGGCTTTCTGGACGATAGACTCTTCTGTCCAGGGACGCACCAGATCGGGGAACAGGGTCAGGATGGTGTATTTCATAGCGCGCAGCTAATCGAGCAGCCCGGGGATGGATTCGATATAAATACCATCGGCCTCCACCTTCACGTATGGGGCCTGAAAGGGCACCATATAGGTTTTGCTCTGGGCTCGTAAAGAAGCGCCCCTGGCTTTGATGATAAGCCGTTCCTGCGCACCATCTTCGACATCCACCACTTCACCGAAGGGCTGTCCGTCTACAAAAACCGGCCGGCCTATCAGCTCGAAGTAGTAGTACTCGCCCTCTTCCAGCGGGGGTAGGTCGGCCTGATCGGCATAGACCCGCAAACCCACCAGTTGCTCGGCTTCCTGGCGGCCCTCCACGCCCGTTAGAAACAGCACGATTTCCCCGCTGTGCTCTTCAATTTCTTCGATGGCGCGGTAGCCCAGGCCCTCGAGGTAGATGCGCTCGAGGTCAAAAATCACCGGCTCTCCCCGAAACTTGAGGCCCCCCGCCATGCCGTAGGCTTTTCCGATGCGTCCAATTTCGATGCGCCGCATACCGTACGGAAGCGCTCAGCGTACTTCCACCGAAACCCGGCCCTTGGCAAACGAGCGCACCACCGTGCGGATGCTCTCGATTACGCGGCCCTGCCGGCCGATAATCCGGCCTTTGTCCTCGGGGTGGGTCTCGATGTAGTACACCAACCCTTCGCGGCCCCGGCGCTCATCCACGCGAATCGAGGCCGGGTGGTCGACCACTGCTTTTGCCAGGTACTCCACGAGGTCTTTCATAAACATTAGCCTAAAGCCTTAAGTCGAAAGCCGAAAGCCCAGGGTTTTGGGCCTTCGGCTTTTGCTGGGTTGCTATTAGGCCCCTGGGTTGGCCTGCTTGATGAGTTTTTTTACGGTATCGGTGGGCTGGGCACCCACCCCCAGCCAGTACTGAAGGCGCTCCTGGTCGATCTTCAGCCAGTCTTTGGTGGTCTTGCGCGGGTCGTAGTAGCCGATGCGCTCGATGTAGCCACCATCGCGCTTGGTACGGCTGTCCATCACCACAATGCGGTAATGGGGGTTGCCTTTGGAACCGAAACGGGACAAACGAATCTTGGTCATGTTCTACTCCTTTGTGTTGTCTGAAGCGCCCTCTGGACGCACTGTCAGTTACAGGCTTTGGTATTTCTGCCTGCAACCCAAGACCTATCTCCTGAACAAACCCCGCCCCCCTCGAGCCTGCTGCTTGGCCAGGGTTTTCAGCATCTGCTTGGTGTCCTCGAAGGTTTTGATGAGGCGGTTAACCTCCTGCACCGTCGTGCCAGAACCCGCCGCAATGCGCTTGCGGCGCGAGGCATTCAGAATGCGGGGGTCGCGGCGTTCTTTAGGGGTCATGGAGAGCACGATGGCCTCCATGCGATTAACCTGCTTTTCGTCCACCGAGAAGCCGGGGGGTAGCATTCTGGATATACCCGGTATCATGCCCAGGATCTCGGTGAAGCTGCCCATCTTGCGCATCTGGCGCATCTGGGTGATGAGGTCCTCGAGGGTGATCTCCTTGAGGTCTTTTTGCGGGGCCTCGAGCTCGGCCTGTCTGGCTTTTTCCAGAAGGGTCTGCAGGTCGCCCATGCCCAGGATGCGCTGGGCCAGCCGGTCGGGGTAGAAGGGCTCCAGGCCTTCGACCTTTTCCGAAACCCCCGCAAAGTAGATGGGTTTGCCGGTCACATACCGGGCCGAAAGCGCCGCGCCGCCCCGGGCATCGCCATCCAGTTTGGTTAGAATCAGGCCGGTTACCCCGATGCGCTCGTCAAAGGCTTTGGAGACGTTCAGAGCCTCCTGGCCGGTCATGCTGTCCACCACCAGCAGGGTCTCGGAGGGGCCCATCACCTGCTTGAGCTGGGCCAGCTCGTCCATCAGGGCCTGGTCAATCTGGAGGCGGCCCGCCGTATCGACGATTACCAGGTCGCGGTAGTCGAAGGTCAGGTGCTGCTGCAAGCGCGCGCGGGTGGTCTCGGGGCGCTCACCGTCGGCCACTTCCAGCACCGGCACCCCGATCTTTTCGCCCAGGATGCGGAGCTGCTCGCGGGCCGCGGGCCGCTGGGTATCGGCCGCGACCAGCAGCGGACGCCGCCCTTTGGACTTGTAGAAGTGGGCCAGCTTACCCGAGGTGGTGGTCTTTCCCGAGCCCTGCAAGCCCACCATGAACCACAGGTTGCCCTCGTTCTTGAGCAGGGGCTGTTTGGCCTCCCCACCCAGCATCTCGACCAGCTCTTCGTAAACCACGCTCAGGATCTGTTCCGCCGGGGTCAGGCTCTCCAGCACAGCCTGGCCCAGGGTCTTCTCCTGCACCTTGTTTACGAAGTTTTTAGCCACCTCGAAGTTGACATCGGCCTCCAGCAGCGACATGCGGATCTCGCGCAGGGTGGCCTTGAGGTCGGCTTCAGTGATACGCCCCCGCCCACGCAGCTTGTCAACTGCGGCTCGGATGCGTTGGGAGAGGCTTTCAAACATAAGTATGCCCAAGAAACCACTAAAGGCGTTTTTGCGATTTTTGGCCTACGTTTTGCAGGCCGCTCGCTAGGGTAGCAGCAAAAGGTTGAGTGTGTCAATATCAAGGCGGCTCGAGGCCGAGGCCCCTACTCCTCCATTTCGGCTTCCAGCTCCCCCTCCTCGGGGTTTCGCTTCATCACCTCGCGCAAAACGGCGGTAGCGTAGGCCCCCTTGGGCAGAAAGAAGCTCACCCAGAGCCCTTCCGCGGTTTCTTCCACACCCCACTCGGTAAGGGGAAAGCGGATCAGGCGGCGATCCCCCCGGCGCGAGGCGAAGTGGCCGCGCTCGAGCTCGTATTTCTGCAGTACCTGGTCTTCCAGGGCGCGGGCCGGCCCCTGGGCCTCGCGGTATTTTTTGCCGTAGAGGGGCCCGGTGGCGCTGATTTCAAAGCGCAGGGCTCGAGGGTTCTCGGCTTCTGCGTCCTGCACCACAAACTCTCCGCCGGTGTCGTGTTTTTTGGCTACATCCCCTTCGATCACCTGCCCAAAAAGTCCCATCTGCAGGCGCAGGGCCAGCCAGTCGTTGAAGAGCAGGCTTTGCAGGCTCGAGACCAGAAATTTCTTTAGCCAGGAGGGGGCGTGCACCTTACCCTGCTTGACCAGCTCATAGCCCTTGAGCGGGTTCAATCCTCCGATGCCAAAGCGCTGGGGGCCGTAGTAGTTGGGCACCCCCTGGTGCTCGAGCACCCGCAAAATAGCCTCGGCTCGAAACCGGGATAAGCCGGCCCCATCCCCGCTGCGGATCAGAATACGGAAGCGGTTGCCCCGCAGATGCCCCACTTTGAGCTTGTGCGGGTGCCGGGCCTGTTCCAGCACCCGCACCCCCTCCAGCCCGGCCAGCCCCTCCAGGCGCGCCTCGTAACGGGCCGGGATGCTGAACCACTGCCGGGTCAGGGCGTGCTTGTCCTTGAGACCGGCCACCCCGATCTGGGCCTCGCTAATCTGCAGGCGGTCGCGCAGGAACTCCACAACGGCCCGGGTGGTCAGGCCCACCTTCTCGATCCGCACGAAAAGGTGCTCCCCACTGCCCAGCGGGCTGTAGGCCGGTACCTCGTCCACCTGAAAATCCTGGGGCCGGTGGCGAATCACCCCGTCCACCCCCGGCAGGTCTGGGGTCAGGTACGGATAGGCATCGAAGTCGAAACGCAGCTTGGGCAATACCGGCATAGCCTATAGCATATAGGCGTGGAGTTGGAGGAGGCCAGCCAGCTTGAAGCCCAGTTTGCTACGCACCTGACCCGCATGGTGCCCGAAGGCAGCCTGGTTGCTGCCGTATCGGGCGGGGGCGACTCGGTAGCGCTTTTGCTTTTGCTCACCTCCACCCCCCGCAAGGTGGTGGTGGCCCACCTCGATCACTCATTGCGGCCTGAGTCAGGCCAGGACGCGCTGTGGGTCAAAGCCCTGGCCGAGCGCCTGGGCTATCCTTTTGAATCGGAAAAACTGGACGTAGCCAAAATCGCTGCGGAGCGCGGGGGCAACCTCGAGGCCACCGCCCGCGAGCTGCGCTACGGCTTTCTGGCTAAGGTAGCCAAAAAGCACCAGGCCCAGGCCATTCTGACCGCCCACACCGAGGACGATCAGGCCGAAACGGTGCTGCTGCAGCTTTTACAGGGCACCGGAAGGGGTCTGGGCATGCGCCCCAAGCGGGGGAAGGTGGTGCGGCCCTTGCTCGAGCTCAGCCGCAGCACCTTACGGGCTTATCTGAGGTGCAAGCAGCAGGACTGGCTCGAGGACATCTCCAACGCCGACACCTCGCTGGATCGGAACTTCCTTCGCCACGAAATTTTCCCCCGGCTCAAAGCGCGTTTTCCCCAGACCCAGACCGCTCTGGCCCGCTTCGCCGCCATCTCCCAGCTCGACGACGAAGCCCTCGACCCCCTGGCCGAACAGCTCCTGCTGCGCGACCGGCGCTGGCCCTGCCCGGCCTACCGCGTCGCACCACTGCTACAGGCCCCCACCGGCCTGCGCCGGCGGGCTTTGCGGCAGATCCTCGAGCACCTCAGGCTACGCCCCGAGATGGGCTGGGTGGTGCAGCTCGAGCGGGCCCTGCACGGCGAGGCCTTTACCCTGCCCGAAGGCTGGCAGGTGCGCCGGCGCGATGGCACCCTGTTTCTGATTCCCCCGGTGATCGACACCTTCCCCCCCTGGCGGGGCTCGAGGCTCCCCCTGCCCGGCGATCTGATCGACCTGCCCAAGGGTCTGGTGCGGCTGGTGGACTTCTTTACCGAACACAGCCTCCCACCCGAGCTTAAGCAGAACTGGCCGGTGCGCGCAGTGGGCAACGTGGTGCGTGAGGTCTGGAACCTCTGGCCCGAGTCGGAGGATCTGGAGCACATGCGCAGCGCCCTCGAGCAGGCCCGGCTGGCCCAGCAAGCAGGCGAAGTGCCCATCGGGGCCGTGGTGGTCTGGGATGGTGAGGTGCTGGCCGAGGCCCACAACCAGGTCGAGCAGCAGTGCGATGCCACCGCCCACGCCGAGCTGCTGGCCCTCCAGCAGGCCCTCCACAAACGGCACAGCAAGGTGCTGCCCGGCGCTACCGTGTATGTAACCCTCGAGCCCTGCCCTATGTGCTTCGGCGCGCTGATGGAAGCCCAGGTGCGGCGGGTGGTGTATGCGGTGGAGAACCTGAAGGCCGGGGCGGTGACGGTGCATCGCATGAAACCCCCCTTTGAGTGGGAAGGGGGCTGGCTCGAGCGCGAATCGGCTAAACTGCTGCGGGACTTCTTCTCCCAGAAGCGCGTGCAGCCCTGAGGGTGACTTTGCCAGCAAGTTGTGCTAAAGTCTCTATTCGGCACTACCAAACCGTTCGGTTTGGCGGCTATGGAGGGGTGCCGGAGTGGTTGAACGGGCCGGTCTCGAAAACCGGTATAGGGGTTGCCCCCTATCGAGGGTTCGAATCCCTCCTCCTCCGCCAACACACGCTGCAAGCGGGCTACCCGGCCCGCAGGTTTTTTTTGTTGCAATCGTCACCGCACACCGGGGTTTCTGAGTTTAAAATAAGCCATGGATACGGTTCTGCGCGAAGTTACCACCGAAGAGGTGCGAATTCTTCTGGATCAGTTCGGCCTCAATGCCGAGCAGGTCAAAGAAGACCTGTTTAACCTAGAACTGCCCAACGGCCTGCGAGGCCACCTGATCACCTATGGGGGTTCGCATGTGAGCAGCCTACAATTGCGGGCCGGATTCTCGGGCTTCGACCGGGTAGAGCCGCGCCATCTGCTCAACTGGAACCGGCGCTACCGCTTCAGCAAGGCCTACTTCGACGCCGACAACGACCCCGTTTTGGAAAGCGATCTGCGCCTGGAAGGGGTTACCCCAGAGGCCATCCACGCCTTCGTGCACGACTTTGGCGACCAGGTCACCCTATTTTTTTCCTATCTACGCATGATTGATGCCGGCTTGGTGGAGTAGCCCCCGTCAACCCACCCAAAAACCATAGGCCCCTCCCAGCAGCCGGCGTTTTTCCAGGGTTTGCCGAACCGTTTCCAGCCCCCCTCGCAGGGCTTCCTGGAAATCGTGTTGTCCCAGCAGAAAAACCAAACCGATCAGCTCTCCAATCACCACAAAACCGCGCTTATGCTGCTCCGCGGCCCAGAGTTTCTGGGCGGTGCGCTCGGAGAGCAGCCAGGGCACTTTCAGATAATGCTCGGGGCCATGCCAGGGTCTTAGCTGTGCTCTGTATGCGGTTTTTTCGCGGCCTCGAAGGGCCGGCACCACCCCTGGCACGCAGTAACGGGCCGAGAGGTTGGTCAGCAGCCCGCGGCAGGCCAAAGGACGGTGTGGGTGTGTTGAGCAGAACCCTTCCGGGGTTAGCAGCGGGCATGGGCGGTTTTCCAGGAAGTAGCGGGTGGGGAAGTCGGACAGGTGCTTTTGTCGAGCAATGCGCGCCAGTCGTTTGCGGCCCTCGGCCTCGATGCGGGCCAGCGCCTCGGGCTGGTGGGCCTCGAGCGCCTCCCGCAGGTACTCCGCCTCGGCCAGTCCGACCACCACCCAGGCCGAGCAGCAGGCCTTGCAGCCCGGGCCGCAGCTCACCCGCACCCCGCGCTCCGCCAGATAAGCCGCGGTGCGGCGCTCGAGTTGTTCGTGGGCTTTGCTCACCGCCCGGCGCAACTCAGGGCTCATGGGTTTAATGATAGCCCTATACCGTCCCAAAAATCCGCCCCAAAACAAAGTCATCCAATTCCCTGACCGCTGCCCCTGGGGTATGGTGGTAAAATCTCGGATTATGAACGTAATTGGCCGAATCGTCAGCATGCCCAGCCTACCCGAAGCCCTCAAGGGCCTCGGCGAGCTGGCCTACAACCTGTGGTGGAGCTGGAGCCCCGAAGCCCAGCACCTCTTCGAGCAGATTAATCCTTCGCAGTGGAAGCGCTTCCGTGCTAATCCGGTACGGGCCTTGCTGGAAGCCGAGCCCGAGCGCCTGACCGCCCTGGCCGAGAACGCCGGCTACGTGGGCGCGGTCGAGGCCACCTTGGCCCGCTTCCACCGCTACCTGCAAAGCCGCCCCCAAAAGCCCCCACGAATCGCTTATTTCTCGATGGAGTACGGCTTCCACGAGTCGCTGCCCATCTACTCGGGCGGCCTGGGCATCCTGGCCGGCGACCACATCAAGGCCGCCTCCGACCTGGGGCTTAGCCTGACCGGCATCGGGATGTTCTACCACGAGGGCTACTTTCGCCAGCAGCTCACCCCCGAGGGCCAGCAGCGGGAAGTTTACGAAGACCTGCTGCCCGAAGAACTGCCGCTGGTGGTGGTCAGCAAGGACGGCAAGCCCCTCAAGGTGGGGGTGGAGTTTCCCGGGCGCACCGTATACGTGATGGCCTACAGGGTGCAGGTGGGCACCGTTCCGGTCTACCTGATGAGCACCAATCTGCCCGAAAACCGGCCCGAGGATCGCGCCCTCACCGCAAGGCTCTACGCCCCCGGGCAGGAAATCCGCATTGAGCAGGAGATGATCCTGGGCATCGGCGGGGTGCGGCTGTTGCGGGCCCTAGGCCTGGCCCCCGAGGTCTGGCACATGAACGAGGGCCACGCGGCCTTTTTGGGCCTCGAGCGCATGCGCGAGATGGTGGCCGCCGGAAGCTCCTTTGGCGAGGCCCTCGAGGCCACCTCGGCAGGGGCGCTCTTCACCACCCACACCCCCGTACCCGCCGGCCACGACAGCTTCCCGCTGGATCTGGTGGAGCGCTACCTGGACGGCTGGTGGAACAAGCTGGGCATCAGCAAGGAGGAGTTTATCGCCCTGGGCCGCGAGGAAAAAAGCTACGGCCCGGTCTTCAGCATGTCCAACCTGGCCCTCCACACCTCCCGCGCCGCCGGGGGGGTCTCGGCCCTGCACGGCGAGGTCTCGCGCGAGATGTTCAAGCACCTGTGGAAGGGCCTCGAGCCCGAGGAAGTGCCCATCGGGCACATCACCAACGGCATTCATACCTTTAGCTTCCTGCACCCCGAGATGCACGCCCTCTACGAGCGCAGCTTCCCCAAAACCTGGGCCGAGCAGCTCCACGACCCCAGCCAGTGGACGGTGGAACGGCTCGAGGAGAGCGAGCTTTGGCATATTCGGAACAAGCTGCGGGCACACCTGGTCGAGGAGGTGCGGGCCCGGCTCTTCGAGCAGCGCCGCCGCAACGGCGACCTCCCGGCCAGCCTGCGGGCGGCAGAAAAGGTGCTCGACCCAACCGTGCTGACCATCGGTTTTGCCCGCCGCTTTGCCACCTACAAGCGGGCTATTCTGATGTTCACCGACCCCGATCGGCTGGTCTCCATTTTGAATGGCCCCCTGCCGGTGCAGTTTGTGTTCGCCGGTAAAGCCCACCCCAAGGACGAGCCCGGCAAGGAGTTCATCAAGAAGCTGGCCGAGAAAATCAAGGGACTGGGCCTCGAGGACAAGATGATTCTGCTCGAGGATTACGACATAGGCCTGGCCCGCACCCTGGTGCAGGGGGTGGACGTCTGGCTCAACACCCCCCGCCGCCCCATGGAGGCCTCGGGCACCTCGGGCATGAAGGCGGCCCTGAACGGCGCTTTGAACTTCTCGGTTCTGGACGGCTGGTGGGCCGAGGCTTTCAACACCACCAACGGCTGGGCCATTGGCGACGGTCGCACCTACGCCACCGAAGAAGCCCAGGATTACGCCGACGCCCAGAGCTTCTACGATACCCTGCAGTACGAGATCATCCCGCTGTTCTACGCCCGGGGCGCGGTGGGCACCCCCAGCGGCTGGCTGGCTATGGTGCGCGACAGCATCCGCACCTGTGGCCCCACCTACTCGGCCCAGCGCATGGTGGACGAGTATCACCGCAAGTTCTATACCCCGCTGGCCCAGCGCTCGGCGCACCTTCTGGAGAAAAACGCCGCAGCACTAAAAGAAGTAGCAGACTGGAAAAAACAGGTGCAAAGCGCCTGGGACAACGTAAAAGTCTGGGTGGAGGCCCCCTCCACCACCATCAACCAGCCCCTGCAACTGCGGGCCTTTGTGCAGGCCTACGGCGTCCCTACCGAGACCCTACGGGTCGAACTGGTGGTACGGCGCAACAGCGGCGATCTGGAAGTGGTGGCCCTCCAGCACGCCGGCCAGGAGAACGACGCCCTGCTCTACACCGGCAGCTACCACCCGGCCCGCCCCGGCAGCTACGAGTACGGGGTGCGGGTGGTGGCGACGCACCCGGAACTCTCGAGCCCCCGCGAGGTCACTTTCGTAAAGTGGGCCGGAGCTGTAGTGGAAGAGCCGGTGAAGGTATAGCACGGCTTTGAGCACTTGAGCGCAGCAAACCATCGGTCAGCCTTTAAGCTGTGGGAGCTGGCCAGGCGAGGTACAGCCGAGCGGGAGCCCTTCGTTCATGGGCTTTTATCTTCCCGACCTGCTATGGTAAGGGCATGAAACCGGTTCGCTTTATGGCCCTGCTGCTGTTTGGTTTGCTACTCGCGGTAGCGCAGGCCCCCCTCAGCCCCAAAGCGGCTCTCGAGCGCCTCTTCACCGAGCGCCCGGCCAGGGCCGAGTGGTTTGCCCCGGCCTTCTTGCAGCAGGTGCCGCTGGCCCAGGTGGAAGCCATTCTCCAGCAACTGCTGGGCGGGCTGGGGCGCTACGAGGGCGTGGAGCCGGACGGCCCCAACTTTCGGGTGAACTTCGAGCGCGGCGTGGTGCCCGCACAGATCGCGCTGGACAGCGAGGGGCGCATCCAGGGGCTGTTCTTTAGGCCGCCCCAGCCCAAGGCCGCCCTGACCCCCGAGCAGCTCCTGGCCGAGTACCGCAAGCTACCGGGAGAGGTCAGCGTGCTGGTGCTGGAAGGCCCCCAGGAGCGCCTGAGCCTGAACGCCGACCGCGCGCTGGCGGTGGGCTCGAGCTTCAAACTAGCCGTGCTGGAAGCCCTGCGCCAGCAGATCGAAGCCGGGCAGCGCCGCTGGAGCGATACCGTGCCGCTGCGCCCGGAGTGGAAAAGCCTGCCCAGCGGCACCCTGCAAAACCTGCCCGACGGAACCCCCCTGAGCCTCGAGCAGTACGCCACCCAGATGATCTCCATCTCCGACAACACCGCCACCGACGCACTAATAAGCATTGTCGGGCGGGCCGAGGTGGAAAAGCTCGCCCCCCGCAACCGGCCCTTCCTGACGACCCGCGAGGCTTTTGTGCTCAAGAACCCGCAAAACCGGGAGTGGCTCGAGCGCTACCGGGCCAACCCCGCGGAGCGGGCCGCCCTGCTCCCCCAACTGGCCCGCCTGCCCCTGCCCGACGTGAGCGTGTTTGCCGGGGGGCCGGTGGCCCTTGACGTGGAGTGGTTTTTCAGCACCCGCGAGCTGTGCGCGCTGATGGGCCGGGTACAGGCCCTACCCCTGATGTCGCTCAACCCCGGCCTTGCCAACCCCGCCGACTGGCAGCGCGTGGCCTACAAAGGGGGCTCCGAGCCGGGCGTCCTGAACCTGACCACCTGGCTTACCGCCAAGGATGGCAGGCAGTACTGCGTCTCGGCCACCTGGAACAACCCCCAGGCCCGGCTCGACGAAAACCAGTTCTTCTTGCTCTACACCAGCCTGCTAAACAGCTTGAAGTAGACTGACCCCATGCGCGCAGTGCCCTTTCGCTTTGAGAACAACACCTTCTGGCTCCTGGATCAGCGCAGGCTGCCCTTCGAGGAGGTCTGGGTGCCCTGCCAAACCGCCCGGGATATTGCCGCCGGCATCCGCGAGATGGTGGTGCGCGGGGCCCCGGCCATTGGGGTGACCGCGGCCTATGGAATGGTGCTGGCCCACCTCTCGGGCGAAGACCTGGCCGAAGCCGACGCCCTGCTGCGCCAGAGCCGCCCCACCGCGGTCAACCTGTTTTACGCCCTGGATCGCATGAAACCGCACTGGGGCAGCCTCGAGGCCTCGCTCAGGGAAGCCCAGGCCATCTGGGACGAGGTGCAGGAGACCGAGCTAGCCATCAGCCGGCATGGGGCAAAGGTACTGAGGGGCCAGGTGCTCACCCACTGCAATACCGGCCCGCTGGCTACCGGGGGCTACGGCACTGCCCTGGGAGCCATTGTCGAGGCGCATCGGCAGGGCCGGGTGACCCACGTCTGGGTAGACGAGACCCGCCCCTACCTGCAGGGGGCCCGCCTGACCGCCTACGAGCTGCAAAAAGCCGGGGTGCCCGCCACCCTCATCACCGATAACATGGCCGCCTACCTGATGGGCCAGGGCCAGGTGGACGCGGTCATTCTGGGCACCGACCGCATGGCCCTGAACGGCGACTTTGCCAACAAGATCGGCACCTACGGCCTGGCTATTCTGGCCCGGTACCACGGCATTCCGTTCTACCCGGCCCTGCCGCTCTCCTCGGTAGACCCCCGGCTGGAAAACGGCAACAGCATCCCCATCGAGCAACGTTCGGCGAGGGAAGTAACGGTGATTCGGGGCCAGCCCATCGCACCCGAGGGCTTTCCGGCAGCCCACCCCGGCTTCGATGTGACCCCCCATCACCTGATTACCGGCATCGTAACCGAGAAGGGGGTGCTCTACCCCCCTTTCGACGAGGCCCTGCGGGCCGCCCTGGGCGTGGAGTAAGGCATGAAGCCGTTGCTGGGCTGGTGGGAGCAGCTGACGGGGGCCCGCTGCCCCGGTTGCGGAGCACCTTTAAGCCAGCCTTTGCTGTGCTCGAGCTGCCGGGCGGCCCTCGTACCCCGCCATCTGCCCCACTTCGTCTACCTGGGCGACTACAAGCGGTTGAGCCGGCTGCCCAAGGCCATCAAGTACCGGGGTCAGCGTCAACTGGCCCACTACCTGGGCGAGCTGCTGGCCCTGGGGGTGCGGCAGGCCGAGTGGGGGCTGGACGGTGTAACCGCGGTGCCCACCCTACCCCACCGCCAGCTCCAGCGGGGCTACAACCAGGCCGAGCTGCTGGCCCAGGCGCTGGCCCAGACGCTGAAAGTTCCCTACCAGCGGGTGCTCCAGCGCGCCGCCTGGGACAGGTCGCAAACCCAGAAGACCCTGTACCAGCGCCTGCAGCTCGCTGAGACCACCTTTCAGCCAACCCGCCGGATCAAGGGCCTCTGGCTGCTGGTGGATGACGTGGTGACCACTGGAACCACTTTCCTTCGCGCGCGCAAAGCCCTGCTCGAGGCGGGGGCTGCCAAGGTTTACGGCGCGGCAATTGCGGTCAAAAGCCCACACGATCTGTCGCGGTATTCTCTATAATCGAAAGCGACAGAACCCCGCTGTGCTGTTGGGGTTTTTGGCAGGCGCATACCCAGCCCCACCTCCTCCGAGCGTGGGGGTTTTTGCTAAAGGGGGGAACCGTGATCAAACGACCGCGCATCCGTAGGCTCGAGGAACTCCTCCCCTACATCCGCGAGGGCCGCTACCGGCTGGGCCCCCATGTAGCCAAGCACATGCTGCAAGAGGGTTTCATTGAACAGGACGTCTTGCAGGCGGTGGAGTGGGGCCGTGAGATGGCCGTCTACCCCGAAGATCAGCGCATGCTGGTGCTGGGTTATATGGTCTTTCCGCCGCAGCTCAAGCTGCCGCTGCACGTGGTGCTGGAGTACCGGGAGCCGCGCTGGGTGGATATCGTCACCGCCTTTATCCCCAAAAAGCCCCACCAGGTGTACTCGAGGGCCCGCATGGCCGCCATTCTGCGCTTCGACGGCACCTTCGAAGAGGTGCGCTGGGTCAGGCCCCGCTTCTGGAGCGCCGAGGACATCCCCCGCTAGATGCCCAGCAACCGGCGGGCCGCCTCGGCGTCTTGGGCGAGCTGGGCTTTGAGGGCTTCCAGGCTTTCGAATTTCATCTCCCCGCGCAGCCGGGTCAGAAACTCCACGGTGAGTTCCTGGCCGTACAGGTCACCCGCAAAGCCAAATAGGTGAACCTCGAAGCGCAGGGTCTGGCCCGCCACCGTGGGGCGGTAGCCCACATTAGCCATACCGCCAAACCGGCCCTGGGGGGTCTGCACCCGCACCGCGAACACGCCCAGCGGCAGAATCTTGAGTGGGGCGACCTCGAGGTTGGCGGTGGGGAAGCCCAGCTGTCGCCCCAGCCTATCACCTTCGCGCACGATGCCCCGGGCGGTATAGGCCCGGCCCAGCAGGAGCCTGGCCTCGTCCACATCGCCCCTGCGCAGCAGGTCGCGGATGCGGCTCGACTTCACCGGGCTGCCGCCCAGCTCGAGCAGCGGAAGAATCTGGGTGGGGGCCACGGTGTTGAGGTCTTCCAGCCCCCCAGCCCGCCCCTGCCCAAAGCGGAAATCGGCCCCCACATAGATCTGCCGGGCTTCGAGGGTGCGCAAATCCTCCAAAAAATCGTCCTTGCTGCGCCGGGCAAAGGCCTCGGTAAAGGGCACAATCAGGGCGATCTCAACCCCCAGGCCCCTCAAGAGCTCGAGCTTTTCCGACAAATCGGTCAGGAAGCCCTCCCCCCTCATGAAGACCTTGCTGGGGGGGTCGAAGGTGTAAACCAGCAGCGGCGCATGCAGGCGCTTGGCCGCCTGCTGGGCCTGGTGAATCAGGTGCTGATGCCCGAGGTGCAGGCCATCGAAGCTGCCAATGGCCACCACCTTGGGGCCCGCGGGTGCGTCGGAGGGGTCGTTGATCAGCAGCATGGGCTACTCGTAGGCCGTGGGCTCGTCCTCGAGGGCCTGCGCGCTGAGGTGGAAGAGGATTCCGGCCAGCGCCGAGGCCGAGATCTGCACCCTACCCTCGCGCGCGTCCCGCAAAACCTGGCGCGGAAAATGCCACTCCACCGTGATGGCCTCGTCGTCGTCGGGCTTGGCGTAGGCCGGGCGGGTGTGGGTGGCCCGAAAAACGTGCAGCTTTTCATCGCAAAACCCTGGCGAGAGGTAAAAACCCGTCAGGTACTCGAGGTTTCCGGTGAGCTGGGCTTCTTCGGCCAGCTCCCGCCGGGCGGCTTCCTCGGGCGTCTCGCCGGGGTCAATCAGGCCCGCGGGAATCTCCAGGGTCTCGCTGCCGATGGCCGGGCGGTACTGGCGCACAAAAAGCAGTTTGCCGCCTTGCTCGACCAGCACCGCCACCGCGTCGGCGTGCTCGACGATCTCGTAACGGCCCTCGAGGGCCAGATTAAGAATGCGGCCTTTGTACAGGTACTGCCGTTCGGGCATGCCATCAAGCTAAAGGCAAACGGTGCCGGCGTCAAATCGAACTGTCCTCGACAAGCAATATTGGGGAATCGCTTCCATACCGGTTAGACTATCGCTGGATGAACGAGGAACGGCTGTTCGAACAGCTCAAACGCGAAGTAGACGTGCTGGGTCGGGCTCTGGGAAAGGCCATCCGCACACTTTCCGGGCCGCGCATCTTCGAACTGGAAGAACAGGTGCGCGAGCTGACCAAAAGCCTGCGGCAGGGCTACTCCCTCGAGGCCCGGCAGCAGCTCCTCGAGATCGTGCGGGGTCTCTCGCTGTCCGAGGCTGAGAACATGGTCCGGGCCTTTTCGACCTACTTTCACCTGGTCAACCTGGCCGAGGAGCGCCACCGCGTGCGGGTCAATCGGGAACGTGAGAAAAACAGCACCCCGGGGGCCCCCAGGGGGGAGTCGTTTCTGGCCCTGGTCGGCGCGCTCAAACAGCAGGGGCTGAGCTATGACCAGACCGTCGATCTGCTCTCCCGGCTGCGGCTGCATCTGACCTTTACCGCCCACCCCACCGAGACCCGCCGCCGCACCCAGCGCCACCACATCAACGAGATCGAGAAGCTGCTGGACAGCCTCTACCTCGACGACTTGACCGCGGCTGCGGATAGCTCGGTCCTTGATGCGCGGGTGGCCCTGCTGTGGGGCACCTCTGAGCTGCGCAAGTCCCGCCCGAGCGTGGAGGACGAGGTGAAGGGGGGGCTTTTTTATATCACCTACACCCTCTGGAAGGCGGTTCCCCGGCTGGTGGATGGGCTCGAGCGGGCCGTTGAGGCCCATTATGGCCGGCGGCCCAACCTCTCGCCCCCGCTGGTGTTTCGTAGCTGGATTGGGGGCGACCGGGATGGCAACCCCAACGTGCTGCCCGAGGTGACAGGCTGGGCCCAGGCCTACGCCCGCGAAACCGCCCTGCGCAGGTTTGTGGAGGACGTGGACAGCCTGATCCGGGATCTATCCCTCAGCGACGAACGGGTCACCATCACCCACGAGCTGCGGCTGGCCCTGGAGGATCACGCCAAGCGCCTGGCCTTGCCCGAGCGGTTTCAAGGCGAGCCCTACCGGCAGTTTGGCATGGGTCTGCGCTACAAGCTGCGGGCGCTGCTGGGCGAGCAGCCGGGCCCCGGCTACAACAACACCGCGGAGTTTGTGAGCGACCTTGGCAAAGCCGAGCGCAGCCTGGAGCAGCTTGGTTTGGGGGCGATCGCTCGAGCCTGCCTGAAGCCCATCCGCCTCAACGCCGAGGCCTTCGGCCTGGATCTGGTGAGCCTGGATCTGCGCGAGGAGTCGCGCGCGCTGACCGAGGCCGCCGCCGAGCTGCTCAAAATCGGCGGTGTGCACGAGCAGTACGCCGCGCTGCCTCCCCAGCAAAGGGAGGCCTTGCTAACCCGGGAGCTGGCCACGGCCCGGCCCCTGGCCCCGGTGGGCTACCGGCCCCAGAGCAAAAGCCTGCAAACCGCCCTCGAGGCCCTGCGCCAGTGGAAGGCCCGTGGGGCGCATGTGGTCTCGATGACCCATTACCCCAGCGACCTGCTCGAGGTGATGCTGCTGGCGCGGGAGGTGGGGCTCTACCGCCCCGGGCGGGCCCTGCCCTTCGATGTGGTGCCGCTCTTTGAAACCCTGGGCGACCTGCAAAACGCCCCCGAGGTGGTGGCACGGCTGCTGGACAACCCGGTCTTCCGGGCCCACGTGCAGGGGCGGGGGGGCCTCGAGGTCATGATCGGCTACTCCGACTCCAACAAGGACGCGGGCTTCCTGGCGGCCAACTGGGCGCTGTATCAGGCCCAGGAGGCCATCACCAAAGTCGCCAGGGAGCGCGGCGTGCCGGTCTACTACTTTCACGGGCGGGGCACTTCCACCGCCCGCGGCGGGGGCACCGCGGGGCGGGCCATCGCCAGCCTGCCACCCGGCACGGTGGGCAGCCGGATGCGCCTGACCGAGCAGGGCGAGGCCCTGGCCGACCGCTACGCCCACCCCGAGCTGGCCTACCGCAACCTCGAGCAGATGCTTTACCACATGGCCCTGGCCTCGGCCCGCGACCTGTACGGGCAGGCCGAGCCGCCCAAACCCGAGTGGCTCGAGGCCATGGAACGGGCCGCCGAACGCTCCACCCAGGTCTACCGGGAGCTGCTGCTGCGCCCGGGCTTCTTCGAGTTTTACGAACAGCTCACCCCCATCCGCGAGATTGGGGCGCTCAACATCGCCAGCCGCCCGGTCTACCGCTCGGGGCGGGTGCGCGAGATCAAGGATTTGCGGGCCATCCCATGGGTGATGTCCTGGACGCAGGTTCGCTTGCTGCTGCCCGGCTGGTACGGGCTGGCCGAAGGATTACAGGAAATTCCGCTGGCGCTGCGCCAGGAGATGTTTCAGCAGTGGCCCTTTTTTGCCACCACCCTGGACAGCGCCGCCATCGCATTGGCCAAAGCCGACCTGGGCATCGCCCGCGAGTACCTGCGGCTGGTCAAGCCCGAGCTGGCCGAACGTTTCTTCCCCGATATCGCCCGCTCGTTCGAGCAGACCAAAACCATCCTGGAGGAAACTTTTCAGAGCACCCTGCTCTTCAAGCACCCCGTGCTGGCCCGCCAGACCGAGTTGCGCAACCCCTACGTAGACCCCATCTCGCTGGTGCAGGTCGAGCTTCTGGAGCGCTACCGGCGCACCCCGCCCGAGGCCCCCGAGCGCACCGGCCTCGAGCGGGCCCTGATGCTCTCCTTGCTGGGCATCGCCGCCGGCCTGCGCAACGCAGGCTAGCTTATCGTCCCTCATATGATGGGAGCGGTATGGTCGAGGTACACAACCGCCACGTTACTTTTCACCCCCCCGCCGGGGCCCGGTTTCTGGTTGGCGACTTTACCGACTGGAACCGCCGCCCCATACCCATCCAAGCACCCCTGACCCTCGAGTTCCCCGCCGGGGCCTACGTGGAGTACGCCTTTCTGGACGAAAACCATCAGCCCTTCCCCGACCCCGACAACCCCCACAAAGCCCAGAACCCCTGGTGGACGTATCCCCGGGCCATCGAGCTGCCCGGTTTTCACTACGGCGCGCCCCCCCAGCCCTCGCGCGCGGTAGAGGTGCACCGGCACCGGCTGGAGTCGCGGGCCTTTGGCAGCACCCGCCGCTACTACGTCTACAACCCCGAACCGCCGGCCCAGGCCACCCTCTACGTCCACGATGGGGTGGCCTACTACCGCACCGCCAAACTGGCCGAGGTGGCCCAGGGGCTTCTGGAGCAGGGTGCGATCAAACCCGTGCGAATCGTGTTCATCGAGCCTGAGGATCGCCGTAGCGAGTACTGGTTCAGCCCTGCTTACGAACAGCACGTGCTGAACGAGATTATCCCTGCGGTGGAGTCGCACTACGGCCCCACTTCGGAAAGGGCCCTGATGGGCGCCAGCCTGGGGGGGCTGGTCTCTGGCTGGCTGGCGCTGCGCCACCCGGAGCTGTTCCACAAGGTCGCCACCCAGTCGGCCTGCCTGACCGCCTCGCCCGAGGGGGGCGATTCCTACAACGACCCCGAGTGGCTCACCGAGCAGTACCAGGCCGCCCCCACCCTACCCCTGCGCTTTTACTGCGAGACCGGCCAGATCGAGTGGCTCCTGGCCCCCAACCGCCGCTTCGCCGCCATGCTGGCCGACAAGGGCTACCCCCATGCCTATTTTGAGCGCCCCTCCGGTCACAACTGGATGACCTGGCGGCAGGGGCTGGCCCCGGCCCTGGGGTACCTGTTCGGAAACTAAGAGCAGATGATAGGCTTAGGTTTGTGGAGTTTGGAGCCGCTTTTGCAGCCATTCTAGTTATTGTGGCCCTAGAGGCCGTTCTTTCCGTAGACAACGCTATGGTACTGGCCGTCATGGTGCGGCCTTTGCCGGAGCACCTGCGCTCGAGGGCCCTGCTTTATGGCATCATCGGGGCCTACGTGTTGCGCGGGCTGGCCTTGCTCTTTGCCACCATCATCATCCAGATCTGGTGGATTCAACTTTTGGGCGGGCTTTACCTGGTGTATCTGGCGGTCAACCACATCTTTAGGCGCAAGTCCAGTAGCGACGCCGACCCGGCCAGTCTTCAGCAGGCCGCCGCCGCGAGTTTCTGGCGCATCGTGATCATGATTAACGTGGTAGACCTGGCCTTTGCGGTGGACTCGGTGCTGGTGGTGATTGCTTTTAGCCGGGAGTTCTGGGTGATCTTTACCGGGGTGGCCATTGGGATTCTTTTGATCCGTCTGGCCGCCGGCATCATGGTCACCATCATCGAGCGGTATCCGCGGCTCGAGACCGTGGCCTATGCGGTGGTGGGCTGGGCCGGGCTCAAGCTGATGCTCGAGGGCTGGGGCCACGGCAGCGAGGTCTGGCTGCACCGCCCCGAGCTGGCCTTGCACCTGCCGCAAGCGTTTTTCCTCAGCGTGACCTTCGCCATTCTGGTGCTGGGGAGCCTGTGGGCCTTCCGTCGTTCCTCCGAGTCCTGACCCATGGCCCAAAACTGGGATGCCCACTACATGAGCCAACCACCCCTGAGCCAACCTGCCCTGGTGGTGGCGGCCTATGCCCATGAGCTTCCTAAAGGCCCGGTGCTCGACCTGGCCGGAGGTACCGGGCGCAACGCCTTTTTTCTGGCGGGGCGGGGGCATGCGGTGATTTTGCTCGAGCGCAGCCGGGTGGCTTTGGGGTTTGTCCAGTCCGAGGCGACCCGGCAAAACCTGAATATCTGGGCGCTCGAGGCCGACCTGGAAGCCCCCGACGTCCGCCTGCCCCCGGGCCCTTTTGCGGGCATTATCAAGTCGTACTTTTTGCACCGTCCCTTGTTAGCCCACCTGGCTGAGCGGCTCATGCCGGGGGGGTTGGTGCTCCTCGAGGGTTTTACCGTACAGGAGGCCGCCCGCCGGGGCAGCCAGACCGCGCATTACTGGCAGGAAGGCGAGTTCTTGCAACCGCCCCCCGGTCTGCACCTGCGGGCCTGGGCCGAAGGATGGATGGAGGGGCACCACCGTACCTGGGCGGTGTGGGAGAAACCGGCCTGAAGCTGTTCTCGACCCAAATCGTAGCTTAATGCGCTTTTCATCTGTCAGGGCGTGCTATGCTGACCGCGGGTTGGGGAGTAACCACCCCTTTGGTTGGGGGTTGATTAATCGTCAATACGAAGCGGAAGCTTCCGGTTAATCTGGGCGGATAGCCCTGGTGAGACCACCGCGACACAAGCATGCCGTGGTGGTTTCGTGTTGTTTAGCCAGCCACGGCGCGGGGTGCCCATGGAACAACTCGGACAAGCGCTGATCGTTATCGGAATTCTGATTGTCTTGGAGGCGGTGCTCTCTGCCGACAACGCCATGGTGCTGGGGGTGATGGTCAAGCAACTACCCCAACCCTGGCGGCAACGGGCCTTGTTTTATGGCATCGCCGGGGCCTACATCCTGCGCGGCCTGGCTCTGGTTTTTGCGGTGTATCTGATTCAGTTCTGGTGGATTCAAGCCTTGGGAGCGGTGTACCTGCTCTACGTGGCCATCCGGCACTTTAGCAAACCGAAGCCCAAAGAGGAAGCCCGCCCGGATGCCTTGCAAACGCTCAAAACCGTAACCCCGCGCCAGTTCTGGACCATTGTGGCCCAGATCGAGCTGGCCGACCTGGCCTTTGCGGTGGACTCGGTACTGGTTGCGGTGGCCCTTTCGGACAACCTCTGGATTATTTTCACCGGCGTGTTTATTGGCATCCTAGCCCTGCGCTTTGTGGCGGTGTTGTTTGTGGGCCTGCTGGAAAAATACCCGCGCTTCGAGAGTGTGGCTTTTGCAGTGGTGGGCTTTGCCGGGGTCAAGCTGGCCATTGGCGGCTGGGACAAGTTTGCCAAGGAAGTCCTGAGCCGCCCGGAATGGGTCACGGGGATTGACAAGACCCAGTTTTCTATCTTTATTCTGGTGGTTTTGGTACTGGGCGCCATCTGGGCCATGAGCCAGAAGCCTCGAGCCCCTCAAGAGCCGCTCGAGCACCGATAAAAGCCTATGCGCGATACGCCCAAAATCTGGTAAGGTTGTGCCGATGGTTTTGGTACTGGCAATCCTGGCCTACCTGCTGGGCGCCCTGCCCCTCGGCTACTGGGCCATCCGACGCCTGACCGGTCAGGATCCCCGCCTGGCCTCGGCCTACAACCTGGGCCTCGAGAACGCCCTGGAACGCCTGGGTTCAGGCCCGGTGCTCCTGGCCTGGGGGCTGGACTTTCTCAAGGGGCTGCTGGCGGTCTGGATGGGAGGGCAGTTTGGGCTCTCCTGGGCGGTAATCTTTGCGTTCCTGGTCTATCTGGGCCACCTCTACCCTCCCCGGCTTTTGGCCCAGGGAACCCTGCTGCGCGGACGGGGTGCGGGCGTGCTGGTGGGGGTGGTGCTGGGCCTGCATCTGAGCGGACTTTCCTACCTGCTCACCCTGGTGGTCTTGCTGGTAGCGGCCCTGAGCCTTTTATTCAGCCGCTACGCCTCGCTGGCCGCCCTGACCATCCCCGGCGCGCTGGCGCTCTTGCTCAGCTTCGAGCCTATTACCGGCTGGGCCAGGCTGGCGGCCTGGGGGCTGCTCCTGGCCGCGCTCTGGCGCTACAAGGAAAACATCGGGCGGATGCTGGAAGGCACTGAGCCCCGCCTGGGCGAACCACCGCCGCTGCCATCGGACAAGCAGGTGGTCTGCGCCTTTATGATTCATCCCCTCACGCTAGATGACCTGTTCCAGAGCCCCCGCTTCCGCTGGGCCCGACCGCTGGTAGAGCGGGGCCTCATCTCCCAAAGCCTGGTGGAAAACCTCGCCGAGGCCATCCGGCCCATGAAGGTGGGGGAGTTGCGCGGGGTCAAGACCAGCGACGGGCGGGAGATTCGCTGTCACCTGATCTCGGCCCCCCTTTTGCCCCACCAGATTACCGGCAAGCCCGAGCTGGCCACCCAGCGGGCCATCCAGGGGGCCCGGCTGGCTAGGGAGCTGGGCTGCACAGTGGTGGGCTTAGGGGCCTTCTGGAGCGTGGTGGGCGAGAAGGGCCGGATGGTGCAGGAGGCCGTGCCGGAGATCGAGGTGACCAACGGCGGGGCCTACACCGCCGGCACGGTGAAGGCGGCCATACCGGGCATCCTGGCCCACTTCGAGCAGTCCGGGCGCCACCTTCAGGAAGCCACCGCGGCGGTGGTAGGGGCCAACGGGGTGGTGGCCTTTGGGATTGCCCGGCAGATTGCGCCGCTGGTTGGGAAGCTGATTCTGGTGGGACGCAACCAGGAACGCCTGGAGAAAAGCGCCGCCACCCTCAAGCAGAACCTCGAGCGCAAAGGCCAGTCCGTCCCCCAGCTTATCGTGAGCACCGATATATCGGCCATCCGCGAGGCCGACCTCATCTTCACCGCCACCTCCGACCCCCAGCCGGTTATCTTCCCCCAGCACGTCAAGCCCGGCGCCTGGATCTACGACGAAGGTGTGCCACCCGACGTGGACGCCTCGGTGAAGCAGGTGCCGGGGGTGCGGGTGATTCCCGGTGGGGTGGTACGGCCGCCGGGGGCCATGACCGGCAACCTCGACCTGCACTTCGGCGAGGGGGCGGTGCCGGCCTGCCTAGCCGAGACCATGATTCTAGCCGCCGAAAAAGCCTATGAACGCAAGAGCCTGGGTGGCGAGACCAAAAGCGAAAATATCCAGTTTTTCGTGGAGCGGGCCGAGGCCCTGGGTTTCAGGGTGGTGGACTGATACCGTCTTTGCCTTATCCGCAATGTATCCAGCTAGATATACCGAAGCCAGCGCTTCCCGGGACGTCGGATGAGCAGCGAAGTACTACTCGTGACCAAGAAGGCCCCGCTTTCTGGCCTCTCGGTCTGCAAGCTCAAATAATAGAACGCCAATGCAGAACACCGCCGTTGTCTCGGCGAGAAGCAGGATCCACCAGTAGGCTTCAACGGCGCTGCCTTGCAGTAAGTCTCGAATTACCGAAGCACCCAGCACCAGCGGAAACCACTCGAGCTGTGGCAGGTTGGCAATGACTGCCGGAAAAACCAATAACTGCGCCAGCATAAAAAACGTTCTGATCTCCTTGAACAGCAACGCAACCGCCCCCACCACCAGACCCAGACCCAGGGCCGCAATGTAAAACAATCCGATGGCAGGGAGCATTTCCCAGCTCAGACTAAAGTTGATCTTATTGTGGTTGGTCAGTACCAGAAATAAAATTACCGTGTTGAGCAAAATTGGCGCGAGGCGGGCGAGGGCCTGCGTTACAAAAAAAGCTGTAAGGCCATGCCCGGACAGCACCATGTTCTCCAGCGTACCGGACTTTGCTTCTCTGCTAACTTGCGCGGCTATGCCACCTAAAGCAGATATCGCAAGTAGGCCCAGCAGATAACCCACCAAAAGTCTGAAAATCGTGTCTGGATTGGAGCTTGATACCCCCGAGAGCTGGGCCACGCCTTTCAGCAAGAAGAAAATGAGGCCCATAAAAACCAGGCCCATCACAAACTGCAGCGGATAACGCACCTCTTCCAGCCAGGCGCGCCAGGCCTCGGCGCTAAACAAAATAACCAGTCTACGCACTGTGCGACTCCTTTCGCGCTGTATAGCTTCTGAATATCTCGGCTAGCTCGACTTCTCGTTTCTCAATGGAGCGGAGCGGCCTGGGGTGCAGTCGCCTCATCAGTTCGTAGAGCTGCTCAGGATAATCCAAAATCACCTCGAGCACCCTACCCGACTCATCCAGCGTATGTTGAAAAGGTAGCTCGGGCAAGCCCACCGGCTCCTTGAAGGTAACTCGATAGCTTTGCAGGTCAAACATCTCTAAAAGCTCTTCTTTGGCTTTATCCACCACGATGCGCCCACCCGAAAGGATAGCGACTCGGGTACAAAGCCTCTCAGCAACCTCCAACTGGTGGGTTGTGAGCAGAATACCCTTACCCGCCTTTGCCATACCTAAAATTTGCGCCTCGAGCACCTCTGCCGCGTCAATGTCCAGACCCAGCGTCGGCTCATCAAGCAACACAAAAGGGGGATCGTGGGCGATAGCCACAGCAAAAGCCATCTTTGACACCATGCCTTTGGACAGTGTTTGCGCTGGCGCGTTTCGCTTTTCCCACAAACCCAATAGGTCTAAAAGGTATTTGGCCCGCTCCCGGGCCTTCGGACGCCGCATACCCCGGACGGCGCAGGTATAAACTAGGTTTTCGAAGGGCGATAGGCGCGGGAAAAGTACTCGATTGGTGTCTATCAGAGCTCCCAACTGCGCCATGTAATTTGGCTGCCCAAATCTCAAACCGTTGATGCTTACCGAACCCTCATCTGGAATCACCAGGCCGCACACGGTGCGAATGGTGGTGGTTTTACCGCTTCCATTGCGCCCCAACAGGGCTACAATTTCACCCGGCTTTACTTCCAGGGAAACACCAGTGAGGGCTCTTACCACATTACGCAGCGAACGAAAGGTTTTACTTATTGAGTCAACCTTGAGCATTTGGACACCCTTACATTGTTTAAACACTCACGCAGTTTAAACACTCACGCAAAAGCGGTTGCCAGAATAGTTCCGGCAACCAAAGAGCTATTTTCGAAGGCGCTTAATGCAGTTTAGCACCAGCCTAAAACACACAAAACGAAGTCAACCAATGTATAAAGGTAGTCTCGCATTGCTATCCCCCTTAGCTATAACTTAGTCTTCTAGCAGACAGGAACCAGGAAGCAGAAACCTTCCACGATGATGGCAATTATCAAGTCACGCACAGTCGTGATACCCCTACGGTAGTTATTGAGGTAAAAAGTTCACGGCACTTAACACCACCAAGAAACAGAGCACACTATATCTTCAATGAGTTTGGCAATCACATCAATGAGACTCACCTGCACCCTCCTTGTTCTTGATATGAGAAGCTGCTAACGCACTTTCGGAGTTAAGGTACAACTTTCACTTCCTTTCTGAGGTACCTCGAGCGGAGGTTAGCATCTTATTTTTTTTTGTCGAGAGGTTAGCATCTTATTTTTTTTTGTCGAGTTGATGACCATTTTTTGATAGAGGGCAAACTAAAGTCAATGCTAAAATATTAAATCGTGCCCACCCTACCGTTGCTCCTGCTCTCTCCCACGCGCCTCGAGGCCCCTTTCCTCAAAGGCCAGAAGTTCGATTTTCACGGACGCGCGGGGCTGCGCGGGGCGGGCTGGGTCTGGCTGGAGTGCGGCATTGGCAAGGTCAACACCGCCGCCACCCTGGCCGCTTTCGTCCAGCGACGCAGGTTCGAGCGGGTGCTGCTCTTTGGCATTGCGGGGGCCTATGCCGATTCGGGCTTGCAGTTAGGCGATTGCGCCCTGGCCGAGCGGGAGATTCAGGCCGACCTGGGCGTGCGGGATGGGGGCCTGAAGGGCCTGGGCTTCCCCAGCCTGGTGGTGGCCTCCAGGCCCTACCACAACCGCTTTCCGCTGGACAAAGCCTTCACGGACGAACTTAAGAGCAAACTGGGCCTGCCTGGCAAACAGTTTCTGACCCGCGACCTGGTCTCGGAGAACCCCACCGAGGCCCACCAGCTCGCGCGCAAATGGGAGGCCGACCTCGAGAACATGGAGGGGGCCGCCTTTGCCCAGACCTGTTTGTGGCTGGGCCTGGCCGGGGCCGAGCTACGGGCGGTATCGAACATGGCCGGTGTGCGCGACAAGGCCCAGTGGCGCATCCGACAGGCGGTGGAGGCCCTCGAGCACCACATTTTGCGTATCATCGGGTCATGATCGACATCACCCGCCCCATCCACCCTGGCGTGCCGGTCTGGCCCGGCGATACCCCCTTTAGCTACGAGCTGGTCGCGCGAATCGCAGGCGGCGACAGCGTGAACGTGGGCAAATTTACCACCACCACCCACCTGGGCACCCACCTCGACGCCCCCTGGCACTACGTGGACGACGGCGGCAAGCTGGAAAGCGTCCCGCTCGAGGTGCTCATAGGCCCCTGCCGGGTGGTGGATGCGCGTGGACAGGAAGCCCTCACGGCCGACTTCCTCAAAACCATCCAGCTCGCCGAGCGCACCCTCTTTTACACCGGACAGCCCAGTATCTGGCCGAGCTTCCCCCACACCTTTATGCACGTGCTGCCCGAGGCCGCCGGGTACATGGCCGCGCAGGGTGTCAGGCTCTACGGCACCGACGCCCCCAGCGTAGACCCCCTCACCTCCAAAGACCTGCCCGCCCACAAGGCCTTTGCCCAGGCCGGGGTTTATATCGTGGAGGGACTGGCCCTGGAGGGGGTGGCCCCGGGCGACTACGAACTCGTCTGCCTGCCGCTGAAGCTCGAGGGGGCCGACGCCGCGCCGGTGCGGGCCATTTTGCGATAGAGCTGTTTCTCATCCCCTTCTGTCGTGCGATTGCGCCAATGCGCTAAGATGGTTCGGATGAAGTTTGGATTACCCGGCATAAAACTTTTCCGCAAACTGGGTTTTTTTCTCAATCAGGCCGCTCTAGGGGGTAGCGCGGCCCTCGAGGGCGTGATGATGAAGGCCGCCGACGCCTGGGCCCTGGCGGTGCGGCTGCCCAACGGGCAGATTCACGTAGAGCGACACGAGGAAGAGGCCCTGACCAAAAAGTACCCCTGGGCCCGGCTGCCCCTCATCCGGGGCGTGGTGGCGCTGTGGGATGCCATGAGCATCTCCTACAAGTCGCTGTCGCGCAGCGCCGAACTGGCCGGGGAAGAAGACGAGAAGGTCTCGGGGGCGGCCATGTACGGCACCCTGGCGGTCTCGCTGGTGATCGGCCTGGCTTTGTTTGTGTGGCTGCCGGCCCGGCTGGCGGGTTTGCTGGTGGACGAGGAGCGCTTCCGCTTTTTGTTTTACGTGGTGGCCGGGCTGTTCGAGACCGCCATTCTGATTAGCTATCTGGTGTTTATCGGACGCATGAAGGATATGCAGCGCTTCTTCATGTACCACGGGGCCGAGCACAAGGCCATCGCCGCGCACGAGAAGGGCCTCGAGCTCACCGTGGAAAACGTGCGGGCCCAGCCGGCCTACCACCCCCGTTGCGGCACCAGCTTCATCGCCTTCACCGCGGTGGTGGGGGTGTTCGTGTACAGCTTCTTCCCACCCCTCACGGTGGCCTGGTACTGGATTTTCCCGCGCCTTCTGATGATTCCGGTGGTGGCCGCGGTCTCCTTCGAGGTGCTGCGCTACTCCGCCGCCCACCACGACCCCCTCTCGAGGTTCTTCCGCTGGCTGGGCTTCAAGTTCCAGATGCTCACCGTCCGGGAACCCACCGACGATATGATCGAGGTCGCCATCGAGAGCACCAAGGCCGCCCTGGCCCAGCAACCTGCCGAAAAGCCCGTAGCGGTGGCCTGAGCGCTGCGAACGTAGGAGCCCCCGGACGCGGAAAATCAGCGGTAGGGCACCTAGCAAACTCAATACCCAAAACCAGCAGGTAAAAGTACAATCAGCCCATGCGTATTCTGCACACAGCAGACTGGCACCTGGGCAAGGTGCTCAAAGGGCGGGAGCGCACCCCGGAAATTCGACAGGCCTTGCAAGCCCTGTTGGGGCTGGTGCGCTCCGAGCGCATCGAGCTGGTGCTGGTGGCCGGCGACCTCTTCGACCGGAGCGTGGTGTCCACCGAAGCCGAGGCCGCTGCCTTCGAGTTTTTTGTGGGCCTGCGCGAGCTGCAGGTTCCGGCCCTGGTAATTGCCGGCAACCACGACAGCCGCGAGCGCCTCGAGGCCCTCTCGCCCCTGCTCTCCCTGACCGGGGCCACCGTGTTTGGCAACCTGCGCTTTGCCGAACAGGGCGGGGTGGTGGAGGCCCTCGGGGCCCGGGTGGCGCTGCTGCCTTTTTTGTCGGAGCGACGGCTGGTCAAGGCGGGCGACCTGCTGCAGGGCGACGGCGCGGAGTGGAAGAAAACCTATGGCCAGGGCATGGGCCTGATTCTGAAAAACCTGGCTACCGGCTTTAGCGGCGACCTCAACCTGCTGATGGCCCACCTGACCGTGGAGGGCGGCCAGTTGGGGGGCGGCGAGTTCACCTTTCACACCACCAACACCTACGCCATCCAGCCGGGCGACTTTCCCCAGACCCTGAGCTACGTGGCCCTGGGCCATCTGCACCGCCAGCAGCAGGTCTGCGAGGCCCCGCTGGCCTGGTATGCGGGCTCTTTGATCCAGCTCGACTTTGGTGAGGGAGAAAACAGCGACCGGGGCGCCCTGATTGTGGAGGTGGCGCCAGGCTTACCAGCCCGGGTACACCCCATCCGTGAGCGCTGGGGCAAGCCGCTCAAAACCTTCCGGCTGAGCCGTGAAACCCTGGATCGCCGCTGGGAGGAGGTGCGGACTTTTCCTGGCTACAGCAAAATTGTGATCGAAGGCCCCGGCAACGCCGCCCTGCGCGAGCGATTGTTCAAGGAGCTGCCGGATCTGCTCGAGGTGGAGTTTCACACCCCAGAGGCAGAAATAAAAGGCCCCACCCCGGTAGACACCGAAAACCTGGACTGGGTGGAAGCCTATGCCGAATACCGCCGGACAACCACCGCCAAGGAGGCCAGCCCCGAACTGCTGGAGGCCTTCAAGCAGGTCTACGAAGAGGCCCACACCCCCAGCAACCAGCCCGCGCACTGAGCTTTGCCATGAAACCCCTCAAGCTACTCCTCGATGGCTTTGGCCCCTACGCCGAAGCGCAAGCCGTTCAGTTCGACCATGATGTGAGCCTGTTTGCCATTACCGGCCCCACCGGTTCAGGCAAAAGCACCCTGCTCGACGCCATTACCTATGCCCTTTACAAGGCCACCCCGCGCATCGGCTCGAGCGGCCTCAAAGACCTCAAGCACCCCCAGGCCGAATCGGCCAAGGTGGAGCTGACCTTTGCCATGGGCGAGCAGGTCTGGCGGGTGGTGCGGGTGGTGGGCAAGGAGAGCCAGAGCCGCCTCGAGTACCTCCAACAAAACCAGTGGAAAACCCATCCCGCCTCCGAGAGGGTGCGGGAGCTGGACGCCAAACTGGCCGAGATTCTGGGCATGGATTACGAGACCTTTACCCGGGCCATCCTGCTGCCCCAGGGCCAGTTCGACCTGTTTTTGCGCGGCTCGCCTAAAGAGCGCCGCGAGACCCTGATCAAGCTGTATGGTCTGGAGAGCCTCAAGGCCATGCGGGAACGGGCAGCGGCCCGCCTCGCGGCCCTGAACAAGCAGAAAGACCGTCTGGAAGGAGAGCTGGATACCCTGGCCGAGGCTGAGGAAGAGCGCATTGCGGCGCTGCAAGACGAAATCGCAGGGCTAGCGCAAAGCGAGCGTGAGCTGGGCCAAAGAGTGGAAGAAATCGAGCGAACCCTGAAAAAACTCGAGGAGCTGAGCCAGCTTTATAGCACCCTCGAGGCCCTGCGCCGCCGCAAGCAGACCTGGGAAAGCGAACAACCCCGCATCGCCGAAACCATTGCCAAACTCGCACGCGCCGAGCAGGCCGAGCGCATCTGGCCCCAGCTCGAGGCTTTACAGACCAGCCAGCGTGACCTCGAGCAGGCCCAGCACATCCTGAAGGCCCACCGGTCAGAGCTGGCAAAGCTCGAGGCCCTGCTCGAGAAGCTGCGCCAGGGCTTCGATCCCGAGCGCCTGGAGGGGCTCAAGCGCAGCCAGGCCCAGATACCTCTGCTCAAAGACCAGGAGGCCCGCCTCAAGCGCTACGGGGGCCAGCTCGAGCTGCACCACCCCAGCCCGCTGCCCTTTGACGAAGACCGCCTCGAGCAGCTGCGCGAGGCTGAGCGGCTCTTTGCCGACCTCGCCCGAGCCCGCACCCAGGCCGAACGGGCCCAGACCCGCCTGCAGGCCGCTCTTCGGGAAGCAGAAAAAGCCCAGGCCGAGCACGCGGAGCTGGAAAACAAGCTCAAGAGCCTCAAAGACCAGGGCCAGGGCCAAAAAACGGAGCTGGAAGAAGCCAAAGCGGCCCTCGAGCGTGAAAAACTCCGGCAGGGCATCGCACACTACCACCCCCATCTCAAGGTGGGCGAGCCCTGCCCCCTCTGCGGCCATCCGGTCGCTGCCCTACCCCCGGCCCAGCCCCAGGCCGACCTCCAGGCCCTCAAAACCCGGGTGGAACGCCTCGAGGCCACCCTCACCGAGCTGCGGGCCGACTACAAAGCCGCACAGAAGCGCCTCGACGACCTGAACGAGCAACTGCCAAAGCTACAAACGCAGGTGCAAACCCTTCAAGCCGAGGCCGATGAGGCCGGCAAGGCCTATGCAGACCTGGAAGCCAAAAGCCGGGCCCTGGGCAGCCTCGAGCAGGTTCGGGCAGAACGCACCCAGCGCCTGGCCGCGCTGGCGCAGGAAATCCGCGCCGTTGCTGGCGGCCTGACCCCAGCAGCCTACGAGCAGCAGCTTCTGAAAGAGCTCAAAGCTGCCCAGGACCGGGCCGATCAGATCGCCCAGGCCGAGGCCAGCCTGACCGAAGCCAGGGGCAAAGTCCAGAGCCAGGCCGAGGTGGTGCGGGTGCTGGAAGCCAGCCTGGCCCGGCAGCAGGAGGCTGTAGAGACCCTCTGGCGCGAGGCCCGGTTCGAAGACCTCGAGGCCGTCCGGGCGGCCCGCCTGAGCCCGGCCGAGGTAGCGGCCCTACGCAAACGGGTGCAGGATCACGAGCTCGAGGGGGCCCAGATAGCCCGCGAGCTCAGGGAGTTAGAAGCAAAGCTACAGGGCCAGGAGCCGGTGGACGCAGCCCAGGTGGCCGAACAAAAGCAGCGCCTGGCCGAACTGAAAGAGGCCCTCGACTCGACCAAGCAGCGCCTGGGCGCCAGAAAGGAAGCGCTCAAACACCTGCAGAAGCAGCTCGAGCGCAAGCGTCAGATCCAGAAAGAAAAAGCGGATCTGGACAAACAGATCGACCTCTGGGAGCAGCTCGAGCTGGATCTCAAGGGCAACCGCTTCCAGGACTTCTTGCTGGAGCGCTATCAGTCCGGCCTGCTCTCCAGGGCTTCCGAACTCATCCAGTCGCTCTCGCATAACCGCTATACCTTGCGGCTCGAGGACGGCGATTACTTCGTATTCGACCGCTGGACTGAGGCCCTGAGGCCGGTGCGCACCCTTTCGGGGGGGGAAAGTTTCATGGCCAGCCTGTGCCTGGCGCTCTCGCTCTCCGAGCACCTCTCCCGTGGCCGAATCGGCGCGCTGTTTCTGGACGAAGGGTTCGGCACCCTCGACGCCGAAACGCTGGAACAGGTGGCCGGGGTGCTGGAAGCCCTGCCCAGCCAGGGCCGCCTAGTGGGCATCGTCACCCACGTCGAGGCCCTGGCCGAGCGAATGCCTGCGCGCCTGGAGGTCTCCAAATCGCCAGCGGGGAGCCGCGTGCGCTGGAGGGATTGATTGACTCCAAGCGTTGGATTGCGGCCAGTATAGCGAGAACCCCAAGCCACGCCAGGCTTTGTGGGTGCTGTCTCTTACCAGCCTGTTCGGCCCAAAACGGAATGAGTCTGGTATAACCCTGGAAGTATTGGAGGCTCGAGCCCCTCATGTCACGCATCCTTCGCAACACCCTTCTGGTCATGGCCGGTACCCTCGCCAGCCGCCTGCTGGGCCAGGTGCGCCAGACCATCCTGACCAACCTTCCGCTCCCAGACACCACCAAGGATGCCTTCTGGGTGGCCTACCGCATTCCCAACCTGCTGCGCGAGCTGCTGGCCGAGGGGGCCATCCAGAACGCCCTGATTCCGGTGCTGACCGGCCTTCCGCCCGAAGAGGCCCGCACCTTCGCCCGGCGTTTTGGGGCCTTTCTGCTGGGGGTAAATCTGGTAATTCTGGGCCTGGGCCTGCTTTTCGCCCCTCAAATTGCCGGCGCGCTGTTGTGGCTGGCCGAGCTATCCCTGGCCCAGCCCAGCCCCCTGCGCGACCCGGCAGTGTTCGAGCAGTTGGTGCTGCTGATTCGTTTGGTGATGCCATTTTTGCTCTCGATCTCGATGGCCTCGCTGTTTTCCTCGATGCTGCAATCGGGCGAGCGCTTTGGCCTCACCAGCTTCAGCCCCGTGGCCTTCAACCTGGGCTCCATTGCCTTGATGCTGTTGTTTCCCAGCAGCATTGCGGCCCTGGGTCTGTCGGTTACGCTGGGGGGGGCGTTGCAAGCCCTGGTACAGCTACCCGCCCTCAAAGGCTATGGCCTCGAGTTCAGGTGGCATCCCGCCTTCCGCGCCGCCCTGGGCCGGATTGGCCCCTTCGCCTTCACCACCTCGGTGCGGCAGTTTTTGAACCTGGTTCTGCTGAGCATTCTGGCCGCCTACCCCACCGCCGCCGTGACGGGCTTTCAAAACGGCGAGCTGCTTTTCACCACCGCGCTGGGCCTGCTGGCGGTCTCACCGGCCATGGCCGCCTTTCCCCGGCTTTCCGCCCTGGCCGGCAACGGCGAGGTTAGCAAAGCCCGCGAGCTGCTCTTCCGCATCATGGCACGGCTTGCGGTGCCGCTGGCTTTCGCCTCGGCCATGCTGGTGGCTCTAGCACCTTGGATTGTGGGAACGCTTTACGCCTTTACCGACCACTTCTCTGAGGCCAACCGGGCCTATACCACCCAGACCGTGATGGCCCTGGGCTTTGCGCTCCTCCCCTGGGGCCTGAACCAGCTCATGCTGCGGGGCTTCTATGCCGTGGGGCAGGTGGGTCAGGCGGTTGGCGTGACGGCCACCATCGCCTTGCTAAATACCTTTGGCTACTGGCTGCTGCGGGAGCAGGGTTTGTTTGTGCTCAACCTGGCCACCGGGCTGGCGGGCTGGCTAGGCCTGGCGATCTACGCCCAGCGGCTACAGGTTTTTCAGATGGTACGCCCAGCCCAGGTATGGGGAATAACCGCCAGGGCCACGCTGGCCGCCGCCCCTGCGGGTGGGGTCGCCTACCTGGTGGCAGTTCAGTTTGGAGTCCCGGCCTTCTTTTTACACAACATCCTGCCCCTTGCCCTGGGGGGGTCGGCAGGCCTGCTGGTGTTTGTGGGGCTGGCCTATGCCCTGCGCCTGCCGCTCAAGCTGCGCTAACCCGCCGAGGACTTGGCTTTCTTCTGGTCGCTTTGGTCGCTTTTCTCCGGCTTTAGCTCGCGCAGAAGCGCCAGGCGCAGGCGGGCAATTTCGGACTCGAGCCGGTTTTGCTGGATATCCAGTTCATCGCGCAGGCGGATGATCTCCTCCACCCCGGCCAGGTTGACCCCCAGCTCCTGGGTCAGCCGACGAATCTCCCGCAGCTTTTCTACGTCCCGTTCGGAGTAGAGACGGGTTTTGCCAGAGGTGCGGCTGGGCGTGACCAGGCCCTCCCGCTCGTAGAGGCGTAGGGTCTGGGGGTGCATGCCCACCAGCTCCGCCGCCACCGAGATGATATAAACCGGCCGTTCTTTGTCGTCGGTTTTCTTGCTTTTGGACTCACCAGGGGGTGGCAGGGCCGGGGGCGTTTTGAGGGCCTCGAGCTTCTCCCCCAGCTCCTGCTTGAGCCGCTCGGCCTCCTCGCGAAACCGCTGCTCGAGCGCCCATAGCTCGTCGCGCAGTTTCATAATCTCCTCCACCCCGGCCAGGTTGACCCCCAGCTCCTGGGTCAGGCGGCGAATCTCCCGTAACTTCTCCACGTCCCGTTCGGAGTACAGCCGGGTCTTGCCCCCCGAGCGCTTGGGCTGAATGAGGCCCTTACGCTCATACAGGCGCAAAGTCTGGGGGTGCATATCCACCAGTTCGGCGGCAACCGAAATGATGTACACCGGACGGTCTTTCTTATCCATATATAAACAGGGCTAAAAGCCCTTGACGTTTTAAGTATACGAAAATCTGCCAGGTTTTATACCAGATTGGGTTAGCGCCTCGCCAACCAGCCTGTACCAATCTGCTTCGGGAATGGGGCGCGCTTTGCAAAGGCCGTGCTACAGCAGTCTGGGTTATCTGTTGTGGGCGGCGGGCTTATAAGGCAGATAGCGGGGCTGCCAGAAGCGCTCGGCCACATAGGCCTGGATGGCCTCCATACCCAGCCCCTTCAAGCGCTCCTCGCGGGCCAGCCCCTCCTTCATGGCCTGGCGGATCACCCTCGAGGCCACCAACTGGCTGACCTCGCGCAGTTCCGAGGTGGGGGGGTATATGCGGTCGGGGTGGTGCTGGCGGGTGTAGTCGTAGAGGGCGTAGGCCGCCTCGAGCACCATACCATCGGAGACTTCTTTGGCTTTGGAGAGCACCGTACCAAAGCCCAGGCCCGGAAACACAAAGGCATTGTTCCCCTGGCCGATTGGGTAAACCCGGCCATCCAGCTCCACCGGCGCAAAGGGACTCCCCGCGGCCACTAGAGCTTTGCCGCCCGTCCAGCGCAGGATTTCCTCGGGGATGGCCTCCGACGAGCTGGTGGGGTTGGAAAGGGGGAAGATAATGGGCTGCTCGGTGTTGGCCTGCATCGCCTGGACGACGGGCTCGGTAAACGAACCTGCCTGGCCCGACAGCCCCAGCAAAACCGTAATCCGGCCATTCACCACCGTTTCGTACAGGTTGGGGGCCTCCCCGGCGATGCGCCAGTCCTTGATCAGGGCTGGGTCTTTGGCGAACTTCTGCTTGTAGGCTTCCATGCTGCGGTTGCTGAGCAGCAGGCCCTTGGAATCCAGCACAAACAGGCGTTCCAGGGCCTCGGCCTCGGTCAGACCCTCGCGCATCAGGCCGTCGAGCAGGGCCTGGGCCACCCCAATGCCCCCGGCCCCAGCCCCATAGACCAGGATGCGCTGGTCAGAAAGGTTCTGGCCCTTGATCCGGCAGGCCGAGAGCACCCCGGCCAGCGTAACTGCGCCGGTGCCCTGGATGTCGTCGTTGAAGGAAGGGAGCACCTTGCGGTAGCGCTCGAGCACGGTAAAAGCCGTGTCCTTGCCGAAGTCCTCCCACTGCATGACCGCGTTGGGGTAGCGCTTGCAGAAAGCCTCCACAAAACGATCCATAAAGGCGTAGTACTCCTCGCCCGAGAGCCGGCGGTGCCGCACCCCCAGGTAGAGCGGGTCGTTGATGAGATCGGCGCGGTTGGTGCCCACGTCCAGCTCGATGGGCAGGGCCTTGTCGGGCCCCAGGCCGCCCGCCGCGGTGTAGATCGAAAGCTTGCCGATGGCGATGGCCATGCCCCCAAAGCCCTGGTCGCCAATGCCCAGAATGGCCGAGGAATCGGTGGCCACGGCCAGGCGCACGTCGTTGAGGGGCACGTTGGCCAGAGCCTGATCGATCTCGTGGATGTTGTCGGTGGAGGCCGTAAAGCCCCGCGGGTAACGGTAGATGTGCGAGAACTGCTTAACCGCCTCGCCCACCGTGGGCGTGTACAGAATGGGCAGCATCTCGCTCATGTGGTCTACAAACAGCGCGTAGAACAGCACCTCGTTGCGGTCTTGCAGGTTGCGCAAGAAGATGTGCTTTTCCAGGTCGTTTTCGATCAGGCGGTAGCGCCGGTAGTTGCGCTGCTTTTGCTCCTCGAGGCTGGTCACGTGCGGCGGCAGGAGGCCCTCGAGCTTGAGGGCTCTGCGCTCTTCGTGGGTGAAGGCGGTGCCCTTGTTCAGCAGGGGCAGCCCCAGCAAGAGCGAACCCTCGATAAAAGGCTCCAGATAGCGCTTGCCTCGCTCATCACGCTTCACATCGTAGTAGCGACTGACGGTCATGTAGGCAATGTTACGCCCACAGGGTATTTGCGGTCTAGAGCGTTGATTTGCTGAAACCCCTTCCCCAACCGGTGTAACTACCCCCAACCGCTGTCCTTCGACATTCGGCAGTGGTCGCGTTATTATCGTGGGCGGTAGAAATGGGCTGCGGCCCAACGAAAGGAGTTTTCAGATGAAACCCCCTGTACGTGTGGCAGTTACCGGTGCAGCCGGTCAGATTGGCTATAGTCTGCTGTTCCGCATTGCTGCGGGTGAGATGCTGGGCAAAGACCAGCCGGTGATTCTGCAACTGCTGGAGATCACCCCGGCCCTCAAGGCCCTGGGCGGGGTGATTATGGAGCTCGAGGACTGCGCCTTCCCCACCCTGGCCGGCATCGTTGCCACCGACGACCCCAACATCGCTTTCGGCGATGCCGATTACGCTTTACTGGTCGGGGCCATGCCCCGCAAGCAAGGCATGGAGCGCGCCGATTTGCTCCAGGCCAACGGCGCCATCTTTACCGCCCAGGGCCGGGCCCTCTCCGAGAACGCCCGCAAGCACGTCAAGGTGCTGGTGGTGGGCAACCCCGCCAACACCAACGCCCTCATCACCTACAAAAACGCCCCCAACCTCTCGCCGCGCCAGATCCACGCCATGACCCGCCTCGACCACAACCGGGCCATCTCCCAGCTCGCCGCCCGGCTTAAGGTACCGGTCAGCGAGATCAAGAAGATGACCATCTGGGGCAACCACTCCCTCACCCAGTACCCCGACCTATTCCACTGCGAGGTGGGCGGGCGAAACGCCTACGAGCTGGTAGGCGACCACGACTGGTACGCCAACACCTACATCCCCAAAGTGGCCAAGCGCGGCGCGGAGATTATCGAGGCCCGCGGGGCTTCCTCGGCGGCCTCGGCGGCCAGTGCGGCCATTGACCACATGCGCGACTGGGCCCTGGGCACCCCGGCGGGCGACTGGGTGAGCATGGCCATCCCCTCCGACGGTTCGTATGGCATTCCCGAGGGGCTGGTGTACAGCTACCCCTGCGTCTGCAAAGACGGCGACTTTGAAATCGTGCAGGGCCTGGAGATCAACGAGTTCAGCCGCAGCAAGATGGACGCCAGCGCCAAAGAGCTGGCCGACGAGCGCGACGCGGTGTTGCAGTTGGGGCTCATCAAGTAAGGCCTTGCAAAAGTGCGCTCGAGGGCCCATAGCAGGCCCTCGAGCCGCCTTTAAACTAGCAAATGGAGCCAGGCTCAGGCCTGGCTGGCCCCCTGGCCCAGCGTCGTCCAGCCCTGCACGGGGTCCCAGGGGTACACAATCCAGGCGTCGGTCTCGGCCGCGTAGTAGTCGGGGGCGTCACCGGGGAACTGGCTTTTTAGAGCCTGCTAACTAGCTGTTCGTAAAAGCTCCACAGTTTTCGCTGTCATCAGAATCGAAAAAGCCAACCAGTGCCAACCTCGCAAGGTCTCAGCCAGCCGCTCATAGTCTCGCGCCAGCCTGCGA